>Ga0190316_1000226_pt1 | contig 15726 bp, 16 predicted proteins | sample 48701112_MG_FD_161663 | JGI IMG/M metagenome (GOLD analysis project Ga0190316, IMG submission 161663) | Hydrothermal vent sediment bacterial communities from Southern Trench, Guaymas Basin, Mexico - 4870-11-1-2_MG | ecosystem: Environmental > Aquatic > Marine > Hydrothermal vents > Sediment ... | reverse complement strand
ATCCGAGGATGGCAATATTGCTTTATGACCTTATGAGCAAAGGCAAAATAGTGGATGTTGAGAAGGTTTTCTTTAAACTGCTCGATGAAAATACACCTTATTATCAGGATGTTTTTAGATTGCTCAGTGCGGAGAAGAGGAAGATTTTCGATACCTTGATAGAAATTGGGAAACCTGCAACACCGAAGGAGATAGCGAAAAGGGCACGAATGGATGATAAAATCGTGAACACTCAGTTTAGACGGCTTAAAAAAGACGGTTACGTTATTTCACGAAGAATGGGGAGGACCACGAAATACGAAGTGCGGGAGAGGTTATTCAGGTTGTGGAGAGAATTGAGACGGCAGCCGTTCGCAATGAAGAAGTTTTCGATATCGATAGAATTTTTTTAATAAAAACAATTATGGAAATGCCTTAGAAAATCTTAATTCAGCCTTAGAAGCTTTCAACGCTTTTAGCACCCACTCAAAAAGCGAAGAATTGAAAAAAATGGTCAGTGAAGGTCTTATGGCATTTATGATGGGGCTGATTGACACTAAGAACGTTAAAGCTGTGGAAATGGCGTTGCTCGCATTATTTGAAAAGAATAAGGAGCTTAGAGAGCTGTTTGAGCCAATCCATATCGCGGTAGAAATAGTGAAGAATAAAGACGTGAACAGATATTATGAACTTCAGATAGATATAAGGGAGTTGGTAGCTGAAATAGTTAAAAAGCTTACAGGTTCAGAAGAGTTGTTGCCAAAAGAGTATCGGAGCAGGTGAAGTGGAAAATTCAAGGCTACTACAGGATGTTTTACTCACAGTAGAGCATATAAAGGCTAATAAAAGAGAGCTTGGTTCCACGACCACTCTAGACTTCATCCCATAATCTCTTTTACCCACTCCTGCACTTCCGGCGACTCCTTCTCATTCTCTAACATCTCCTTCCATTTCTCATCTGTCAACCGGTCATCCATAGGATGTTTGAACTCGTAATAGCTGAAAACAGGACCTGCACCCACGATTATCCTGCCGTCTGGAACGTTATAAGCAACCAGAATCATGTTCACGTATCCGACACCCTCTTCCAGAACCTTTTTCGTGTTGCAATCCGTATGCACATCAGCAACGATGGTGGTGTTCATACCTCTGGCATCCACGCCGGCAACGATAGAATCCATACTCTCGCCAAAGTTTCTTATGAATTCGTAATCGCTCTCGTTCAACTTCTTGTTCTCAAGTTCTGCTTTTGAAATGTTAACTAATCGTTCAAGAATGCGTTCCAAGCTTTGCAGTCTTTCCTGCTCTGTTTCAGTCAGAACGTCGAGGTCTGCCAAGCCTTCTTCTGTCATTTGCGTTAATGATAACAAACGCGCATAGAATTCCGGCACTGGCTCCACATAGCCTACTGTCTTGGGCAGCATTGCTACTGAACGGGGGAGTGTATAACTCTGCTTAACGTAAAGAATGGTATCATGCCGTAGTTCAGTCCATGAAGCGAGAGCAGTCTGCAACTCCTTCTTTTGCCATGCTTCGGTCTGCATGAACGTTGGATAGCCATCCCCGAACTCTGTTAGCAACGGCTTTAACGTGTAAAGCCAGCTCCAGTACAGATTTTGATTCCATTCTGAGATATTAACACCTGCAAAATCCGATTTAAGCGTGTTTAGTTGTATATCATAACTCATGTTGTTAGAGTTAGAGCAAACATCTACGGGTTTGTTGTCCGATTTACTTCCATATTCAGTGTCTCCTTCTTCTCTTAAAATATCCTCTGCCATTTCGGAACCGAGCACTGCCATAACGTCCAGACCTCGTGGAAAACATCTCTCAGGTCCCAGTTGTGTGATACACATCGTGAACGGCGTGTCATTGCCCACATACATGCCTACCGCAGGAGAGACCAGTTGCTGAAACATATAAGAATCAGGAACGAATCTCTGACCCATAAATCGCATTCCTTTTGTCTTGTCCAGGCACTCGTACAACTTCTCCCTGGTTATCGGCGGGTAAACGACACAAACTCCACTTCCTCCGTAAATTTCGGGACTTCTCATCTTCGCAAGCTCTGCCTTCAGCGCCAACAAATTAGCTTCATCGCTCAGTTCGCTCAAATTGAAATCCACGCCAAAAGTGCTGTTCAGCGCGTTTGCATATTCGTAAGGTGTCAAATCGTCTGCTTTGCCAACAAAGAACGCAGTAACAGCATAGATACGATCCCATATTTCCTGCACTGGTTTGTCTCCGGCTTTCACCTCCGGCAGCTCCGAAGATATTAAAGCAGCTTGTATTGTTGATATTTTTGCATCATGCTCGCTTACCAGTGCATCATCGCCGTTGCAACCCTTTAACAGAAACGCCATCCTGCCATACCACATCATCGCCTTAAAATACCTTTTCAGTTTCTCGCTTTGCGTGTAATGCCCTCTTGGCACGTATTGCGAATAATCCTCACAGTAGCAGCATGAATCGGAGCACGAACAGTTAGCATTTGAATTAAAAATTGGGCTTGGCTGGAACCCCTCATGCTTTTCTATATTGGCTATCTCCGCTTCAACTTCGTCTTTTACGTAATTTGGTATCGAGAAATTAATTTCTCTGATGTTTTCGCTTCCGTTTCCGTTATAGCCTTCGGTCGGCGTTTGCAAAAGTTTTAATGCAACCGAGAAATAAGCGACATTCCTTCTCGCTGCTTCCTTTAATTCAGGTTCGGAGTCTGAGAAATTGTTATAGTCATGTTCTGCACGCACAAGCATCGCTTTGCTCATAGTAACGAGTTCGTCAAAGAACTCTCTTTCCTCAACGCCCTTGAGTATCTCATTGAACTGGATATGGTAGAGATGGAGCAATGTGTCTGCGGTGACAAATATAGGAACTTCGTGCCACTTTAAGTATTCATAAGGTGCTGTAATATCGTCTTCATGTCCATAATTTATTATCACAAATCCATTGCTTCTTAACAGTTCTTTCGCACTTTCACTCAGGTTGAACACCGTATTTATCTTCTCAAAGTTTGAGATGTCGCCTGACGTCAAAGGCAACTGATAAGAAGGCACGTTAGGAGTTACAGAGACGTTTGTTGGATCGTAGTGCGAGGAGAACGCGAGTTTCGGGTTTTCGTCCTGTACTTCTGCTGAATTCGCGGATTCACCTATTAATCGAATCGCAGGTATCCAGTTGGTGTACGAACGCCCATTCGCATCCACGAACGAGGTGCAGTTGATTATCCCCCTCTCTTCTTCCGCCTCCACCACAGGGGCGTGATGAATCTGAGGATAAGAACCGGTCTTTAACGTGTAGTAGTAAGTATGATTCGCGAGCATTGTGAAAGATGAGAAAGAGATATTATACCAATCGCTGTCGTAACCATTCCAATGCCCTTCGGTTATCTTTTCTGTTCTATTCGGGTCATAATAAAAAGCAACATATTCTGTATGCCCACCCGTGCCCGGGCAGGGGTATGTATAAAGTGTGGATACATTGTATATAGTCTCGTATGGCGTTATTGACCCGTTATGTGTGCCTGAGATGCTCAGGTATGGGTTGGCAGTTTTCCCGGTATCGAAGGTGAGCGCTGTTGGCACTTCCTGCGCTTCACGCGTGATATTCGGGTCGAAAATCCCACCGCGGTTTCCGCGGTTTATATCTTCCGAAGTTACACCGCAATTAAAGTTCGCAATATTGCCGTTGCGATTGTCGCTGACGTTAAAATTCTCTATTGACCCATTGTATCGCCATGCCGTTAGCCATGCATCGTCTTCAAATAATCCAGTAACGCAAGAAGAGACATTTTCGAGCTCTTCTTCTATTAGTCCCAGCGTTTGATTAAAAGACTCTAAATTGCCTGCCTTTATTTTCCCGTGATTTAAAGGTAAAAGCAGAATCTCGAGTGCGGTGGAATTTTCAGAGGCATTGACATCAGTAGAAATAATCAGCGTTTCCATTGATTCATTCCATGCAACAACAGCTTTTTGCTCTGATTCGAATACCGGAATGTCTATTGAAGGAGCTATAACCCCACGGTCCGCAACCACAGGGGGAATAGTAATAAACATTACGGAAATTGCGAACATAAGAACAATTGCAGACATTTTCAGTGCGATTTTAGTTTTCATCTCTCGCCCCCTTATTTCTGCTTCGCTTTTACCTTCACCCTTTTGCTCGCATCTTGCACACAGAGATATATAACCATATAATCATTAACCACTACTGCAATACAAAGCAGCTTTTTACGCTGGTATTTGTCTTCTTTTCTTATCCACTTTCAATTCTCCACACTGACTCTTCACAGTGTTTCCACTTTTTATCCTTTCTATGAGTTCTATAAATTAATAACCCATAAAATAAAAAGTGATATAAGAATAAAAATAGAGACAATAGCCGCTGTGGCTCAGTGGTAGAGCGACTGACTCGTAATCAGTAGGTCGTGGGTTCAAATCCCACCAGCGGCTTTGTATGCAACAGGATAGCGATAGCATTTTAGAGAAGGAGGATAACTTCAGTAGATGGTATAATGAGATATTGAAGCGTGCGAGGATATTGGATGTGCGATACCCGGTGAAGGGTGAATATGTCTGGTATCCTTACGGACTCAAGTTAAGGAACTTAATCTACAACATCCTGCGCTCATTTATGGATAAGGAGCATGAGGAGGTACTGTTCCCTTTACTGATACGAAGAGATGAGTTATTAAAGGAGAAGGAACATATAAAGGGCTTTGAGGAGGAAGTCTTCTGGGTTACCCACGGAGGAAGTACTGAACTGGACATCCCTCTTGCACTACGTCCCACATCCGAAACCGCGATATATCCGGTCTTTAAACTCTGGATAAGATCACATCGCGACCTGCCCATTCGTGTATACCAGATTGTGAACACCTTCAGATATGAGACGAAGCACACGAGACCTCTGATTCGAGTCCGTGAGATAACTTCCTTCAAAGAGGCACATACCGCACATGCGAGTAGAGCAGAAGCAGAGGAGCAGATAAAGAAGGCAATTGCTCTATATAGGCATTTCTTTGACCAGCTCGCCGTTCCTTATGTAATAACAAAGAGACCGAGATGGGACAAATTCCCGGGCGCTGAATATTCCATCGCGTTTGATACGCTCATGCCCGATGGAAGGACAATGCAGATCGCCACCATCCACCTGCTCGGTGAGAGCTTTGCCCACACTTTTGATATACGATATGAGGCTGAGGATGGCTCATCTAAGTTCGTTAATCAGACGTGCTATGGTATCTCCGAGCGATGCGTAGCCGCAGTTATCGCAGTACACGGTGATGAGCATGGTCTGGTTTTACCACCCAGAGTGGCGCCTATCCAGGTGGTTATTGTGCCTATCATATTCTCAGGCGATAAGAACGGGAAGGGGATGGAAGAGGTGAAGGAAGCCTGTATCAGTCTGTATGAAGCTCTGAAAGAAGCGGATGTGAGAGTCATCCTGGATGACTCCCAGGAGAGACCCGGTGCGAAGTATTACTACTGGGAGATGAAGGGAGTCCCCCTACGGATCGAGTTAGGACCCCGGGATCTGAATAATAACAGTTGTGTATTCGTACGACGTGACGACTTCAGGAAGACCCAGGTACCTCTTAACACTGCTGTTCCTGAGGTTAAGAAAACACTGGACGATATTCAGCGGCATCTATACGCGCGTGCGAAAGAAAAGCTCGTCTCGAATATTAGAAATATAAGTATAGGTGTAAGTGTAAGTGAAAAAGACAGCAAGATGGATGAGTTAAGAAAAGCGGTGAGAAACGGTATCATCTCCTTGACCCTGTGTGATAACGAGAGCTGCGGTAAAGAACTGGAGGATACGCTTGGAGTAAGCGTACTGGGAGAGGTGTACGAGGATAAGGAGGTAGTGGAAAGAGAAGAAGGGGAAGGTAGTGGTAAAAAAGGATGTGTGATCTGCACACGCAGCGGGAGTAGAGTCCTTGCTGCCCGCACTTATTAATTATTATAATACTTGTCTATATTTTCAGCTCTGCCTTCTGTCGGGAAAAAGCGAAAAGTTTAAAAATACATGATGGAAATTTTCAGCCTGTGAATGTATAATATGAACCATAATATGAACCAGAACAACGTCAGTCGAGAAGTCCGCTATATAGACGGCGTGATAAGAAATGTTCACAATGTGAAGAAGAGGGAGTTTAAGCCATTCTACAGGGACCTCTTCGATGCCGACTGTATAATCCTCGTTGGAGAGGGAAGGTCTCAGAGCGCTCTGTACATCGGCATGGGACAGATGGACAAGGTGGTACGGACACCGGTTGATATAGACTTCCCGGGCAGGAACATCCTTGAAGCTGCACCAATACTGGAGAAGAAGCATGACAAGATAGCACTGCTTGTCAATTCAGGAAGTGGTGAGACTTCAACACCTAAGATCGTGGTTAAACAGCTCTCTGAGTATATAGAGCGTACAGGAAGCCCTAAATTCTCCATTGATGTCGTCGTATCGAATCCCAACTCATCAATAGGGAAGATAGGGGAGAAAGAATATGCCAATATGGTAGAACTGAAGGGTAGAAGTAAAAGGTCTAACTCGACCAATGCTTTCCTCAAACATGGCATTATGAGCGATGTTTACGAGCTGGGCTCCTTACTCCTATTCCAGAAGACAAAGGAGGCAATAAACGAGCACGCAGACTATAATACTGTATTCGAGAAGATAGATGCGGAATCGAAGGTAATAACCAGTATTGTAAATGGATTTATCAATTCAGAAATTTATGGAGATATCATCTCCAAGTTGGAGACAAGAAGCCGGATAACCATGGGTGGGCTGGGTCCGGCGAGGAACGTGGCGAAGATGACTGCGATAAGGCTGCAGCATGTTAAAAGGGCGATAGGCGATGAGGCTTATTTGTCCGGTCCTTTTGCTCCGCGACCGCGTGCCGGAGATATATTATTCCTGATCTCATGGTCCGGTGAGACGGAGCCACTCTTCGGCTGGTGCAATGAGCAGAAGAAATTTGGTGGCTATGTTTATTCCATCGTTGGTAATGAATCCACATTATCGCGAGAGTCCAAGAGCTTCATCATACCATCTTCACCAATCGAGTTCTATGAACGTGCTACATTTGCTCTCAGTCCGCTACCACTGCATCTGGTCGAACGCTTGAATCAACGTGACTTCAAATTGCCGGAATATATCATGGAATGGTGGCATTCTGTGACTCAATAATTTATGATAATACCGCTATAACAGTCTTACCGCATTTCACCCTTGCACCACTCCCCACACATAGCTCAAATCCATCTGGTACGCTCACATCCACACGAGAGCCGAAGCATATCTTTCCCATCCGCTCTCCCTTGCTTATCGCCTGCCCTTCTTCCACCTCGCACTTTATCCTGCGCGTGAAGAAACCCGCTATCTGAACCACCTTTATAGCACCATACCTCGTATCCAGCTCAATTGTATTCCTCGTATTGAAATCGCTGATTCGCATGAATGCGGGCTTATAAGTGCCCATCTCTGGTGTTATCCGCTTTACTATGCCATCCAGTGGCGCAGCGGTGACATGGAGATTATGAAGATGCATGAATATGGAGATCGTTCTCTCTTCTCCTTCTATAACTCTCAATATCCGACCGCTCGCGGGCGATACCATCTCCTCACTCATTTTACTCTTACATCCCACATTTACATCTTACATCTTACCTGAAACCAAATCTACCAATCAGGGGTACGAAGGCGACCTCGCACTTACTCTGCTTCTCGATCCCGTTCTTCTTCTCCACCAGGTACAGCTCCTGTATATATCTCCCAATGGGTATGACCATCTTACCCCCGATCTTCAATTGTTCGAGCAACGGCGGTGGTACAGATGGAGCTGCACATGTCACGCATATCTTATCAAAAGGTGCATGTTCAGGAAGTCCAAGCGTTCCATCACCTGATACTACGACCACATTCTTATAGCCCGCATCTCTCAGATTCCGGGTTGAGAAATCAACCAGCAAAGGCAGTCGCTCTACTGTATATACACGACCCTCAGTGCCTATCAACTCAGCAATGACAGCAGCATGATACCCGGAACCAGCACCAATCTCAAGCACTTTATCCCCTTTCTCCAATTTTAAATACTCACACATCATCGCCACCATGTGCGGTGCACTTATCGTCTGCCCACCACCAATAGGCAATGGATAATCACCATATGCCTGGTCTCTCAGTTCAGGAGGTACAAAGAGATGTCTCTTTACACGATTCATCGCTTCTAATACCCCTGTACTAACTCCCTGCCTCCTCAGAAGGTCAACCATTCGCTTCCTCTCTTCTTTATACTCATCATTCATTCCACTATAATAATATTTATTTTGTCTCTTTTCACCATTCGGGCTCCAAAGCTCGCCTTTTACGTTCCAGGAAAGTATATACAGTACTGTGCGGAGTCCCTTTAATCAGCATCTCTATAGCTTCCCTCGCCACTTTTATCTGCTCCGGATAGCCTATTAAACTCACAGTCTTACCATATACAGAGATTTTAACGCCCGTAAGCGTCTCTATCACCCGCCTTGTCTTACCCTTCTGTCCTATTATACGCCCTTTTATCCGTTTGAGCGTCTTTGGCGTGAGATGTGCGAGCGAGATAACGTCGAATAGGAGGGAATCATCCTCGAGCAGTGCAAAAGCTTTCTCAGGTGAGAAGCCACGTCCTATCGCTCTGATTGCATCTACCACTCTCAATGTCTTTGTAGGGTCCTCTCCCTCCATGCCCTCTATACTCTCTATACATACCTCACCATTCTCACTATCCACATTTATCCTGCTTGCTGACGCCCTCTCAAGCTCCTCCTTCACGATTCCATTATGCCCGATGAGCACACCAATTCTATCCAAAGGTACCCTAACATACTGTATTATTGCCATCTTTTATCTTTCATCATCCTTTATCTCGCGGATTATTTCTTCTTCTGAACATTTTAAACCAAGTCTGTTAAAGAAAAAAACGATATTCCCAACATCGCGTCTGAGAAATTTATCAGCGTTTGGATGGCTAATGAGCAGGGATTGCCCCATATCTATCAGTACAGGCTCCACCTCCAATTCATCCTCCACATAGCCCCGCATCAGTATATTGAACTCACTGAGATCTGCATGAACCAGGCTTGCCTTTTTATAAAGGCTCTTCAAGTACCCTACTATACATGTGAGCAGTTCGTTCAGGTCAAAGTCACGCTGTAAGATATCAATAGGGATATCACGCAATCTCGGCGCTGCTATGCCCTCTTTTCCTATAAATTTCATTATCAATACATTATTATTGCATGCAATCGGCTCTGGAACCGGAACACCGGCATCAAAAGCTCGTTTCAAGTTCTTCAGCTCCTTACGCGCCCATGCGAATATTACAGTTCTCCGGTCCCTCCTTATGTGCTCAAACCTCGGGTCTCCGATTATGTAATCAAGCATGGCATTGAAGTTAGAGGTACTCACCTTATACACTTTTATAGCCAGTTCCTGATCTGATGCACCCAGTGCGTGAAAGACCACTGCTTCTTTCCCCCTGCTTACAGGTCCACCCAGCGCTTTTATTATACCCTGCTTCGTGAATTTATACAGTGTCTCTAAAGTGGGGAGGTCAAAGACATATTGTTCGGTCTTTACATCACGATAATCCTTCTTCTTCTTTTTGCCCTTTGGTAACTGCCTCTCTTCCCGCTTCAACCATCTCTCTACTTCAAATAACCCTTCCTTCTCAGCCATTCTGCCTGTGGTCTTGTATATTTATGGATTAGGTCAGCTTTTTCATCCTGGAACTCCCATGGAACGATGATTACAACGTCACCAACGTTGATCCATTGCTTCCGCTTTAATCTCCCTGGTATTCTTGCCATTCGCTCCACACCATCTTCACACTGGACCAGCACCCTCCGCCCTCCCAGCATCTTCTCCACTATTGCTAACACCTCTCTATTCTTCCGCTGCGGTATACGTACGCGTATAACCTCCCCTTCTGCACCTTCTATCTCAACCAATTTCTTCGGTCTCCGAACTCTCCCGATGTATCAAGGATTTCATAATAAACTTATTTACCTATACCTAAGAAGGAATAAGGTTTTATTAAATTTAAGCCCTTTGGGAATATTTAACGGAGATGAGCGTGAGGGAGAGGATGAGGGGAGCTTTATCAAAGCTGATAACAGCTCTCTTCTTCAAGAAGAAGGCGGTGAAGATTGGTATTTATGGTCCACCAAACGCGGGTAAGACGACATTGGCAAACAGGATAATACATACCTTTGTGGACGATAACGAAGATATGGGTGTATCAACAGAGATACCACATGAGACAAGACGGGTAATCAAGAGGGAAAGGGTTCTCATAGACCTCAAGAGGAGGATTCAGAACAGCAACCGCAACAGCAACCGTGAGCGTGACCGTGTTCGTGACCCCAGCCCAAAGAGGAGCAGAGCGAAGTTGACGCTCGATGTGGTTGATACTCCGGGTTTGGCAACGAAGATAGATTTTCGTGATTTTATGGCTTATGGTCTGGAGGAGGATGAAGCGAAGAGGCGAGCGAAGGAGGCTACAGAAGGTGTTATAGAGGCGATAAAGTGGCTTGACGATATTGATGGTGTTATTTTACTTATGGATTCTACAGCAGACCCATATACGCAAACGAATGTTGTTATAATAGGGAATATGGAAGCAAGAGGTATACCTATTATCATCGCAGCGAACAAGATTGATCTGCCCGATGCTGCTCCTCAACGTATAAAAAATGCCTTCCCGCAGCATCGTGTGGTGCCCATATCGGCATTGAAAGGGGACAACATGGAGGAGTTATATGAAGAAATGGCAAAAGTCTTCGGGTGAAGAGGAAGGGGAAGGGACTGAAGAACAGATCGGAATAGAGATGAACGTAGTATCCAGAGATAAGGTAGAATCTATGGGCTCAATGGAGAAGTTGAGGTTTATATTAGATGGAGTGAAATCCGGGAATATAGTGGTGCTGGAAGGTGGACTGACAGCAGAGGAGCAGATGAAACTGATAGAACTCACGATGATGGAGGTGGATGAAAGTTTCACGGGCATAGAGATAAGTGGGTATCCAACCAAGAGGGGGTTATTGAATTTGAGGAGGAAGACACGACTCACCATTATCGGACCTGCAGCGAAGATGAAGACGATAAGGAAGGATAAGGACCTGATAAGCGCTATTATTTCCACAACATGACAACACATGGGAAGATGAGAAGAATGAGGAATAGGATAGGAGAGGGAGATGCACAAATGTTTGAAATGCGGTAAGAAATTCGAGCGGATAACCAAGGAGATGCTGAATGGTTGCCCGGAATGCGGTGGTAGATTATTCCTCTACATAAGAGATGGGGGAGACCTGGAAGCCCGAGAGCTGGTTGATAGAATAGAGATAGAAGAGGGTAAGGAGATAAGACCTGAGGAACAAATTGAGAGCTTAAGGATTCTCAGTACTGGTGTCTATGAACTCAATCTGGACGCATTGATGGAGAAGCGAGAGATAGTTATGGGGCTAAAGCAGAATGGTTCTTATGCAATTCACCTACCCTCGCTATTCGCAAAGAGGAAGAAGAGCTAAGCTAAATATATATTATAGAGAAGGGATTATATTCTTGAAAGGGTGAGGTAAGAATGGGTTTAAAAGAAGGTCTGGGTAGATTCCTTGGGCGGAAGGAAGAAGAGGATGATTATCTGGATTTCGACCTGGACATAGATGAGTACGAGGAAGAGCTGGAAGAGAAGGAAGAGGTGAAGATGTATGTAAAGACAGCGGAGTTAACAGGATTATACGATATTCCTGAGTTAAAGAAGGAGATATATGCGGGTAACCTCTTGATTCTGGATATTTCGCTGGCAAAGCATGACAAGGTACTGATAGAGAAGGCGATAAAAGACCTCAAACTGGCTACTCTTGATGTCGGTGGTGATATCGCAGGTATTGGAGAGGATCAGGTGATAGTGGCGCCCGGGGGTGTGAGGATAGATAGGGAGAAGGTGGGTGGAAAGTGAAGTGAATGAAGGAGAGATGCCCGGTCTGTGGAGCGGAAAGTAATCTGGAATTTAAACCTTATAATATACCTTATTTTGGCGATATCATGCTGTTTACGGTATCATGCCCATCCTGTGGGTATCATTCTTCTGATGTGATGCTCTTATCAGGTGATAAAAGCAGGAAGAGGCATGAGATATTTGTATCCTCAACGGAAGATTTGAATATCACAGTGGTAAGGTCTTCCTATGGGCGAATTGAGATACCGGAACTGGGAGTGAGTGTGGAGCCGAGGCGAGGAGAGTCGTTCATCACAACGGTGGAGGGTGTACTGATGCGAGTGGAGCGAGTGGTGAAGATGCTGAGTAGAGAAGAAGAAGGAGCGAGAAAGGAACGTGCGGAACGCATATTGAGGCGTATAGAGGATATAAAGGCAGGTAAAGCGAAGATGAGGCTGATAATAGATGACCCAACGGGTAACAGTGCGATAATTCCACGGTAAGATGGTGAGGGCTCGGGGATGGAGCATATAGATCCCGGTATGAAGAAGATGGGAAGAAGTTATACTTTGTATATGACAAAAACTTTATAAGTAGTGAAAACCATCTATCTATGGTGAGTGATAAGAAATGACCGATACCATAATACTATGTAAGGAGGGAACGATAAACTCCTATTTGAGTGCACTCGTGGTTGCTGCAAATAGGAGTAAGGCAGGAGAGGACATAGCAGTGGTGTTTTTGCAGGAAGGTTTGTCGGCACTGATAGATAAGAAATTCCGCTATGATCCGGGACTGGAAAGCTATGCGGATGATATAAAGAAGAATGCCGCGGAAATGGGCGTCCCTTCGGACCCATTCGAACTGATAAAGATGGCAAGAGATGCCGGGGTTCGCCTGTATGCCTGCTATGCATGGATGAAACTTTTAGGTGGGAAACCACCAAGGTTTGATGTGCCGGAGGGTTTGGAGAAGCTGGAATTACAGGATCTGTTGACAGAACTGGGAAAAGTGAAGAAAGTCATCACATTGTAAATATTTCTCTCTTTTTCTTTTTTTCCTTTTTGCTTTATTATAGTACATAAAGTATAATATCTCTTTGGTAAAGCTTTCTTTTTGAAAGAAGGATTTTTTTATCATCATGATACAGTGTGCAGAGGCGATAGTAGAGTTTAAGGATGGACTCGTTTTTAAGCGGCGAATAAGGAAGCGATATAGGATAAAAGAGATAGACGAGCGGATAAGGAAGGAGAGGACAAAAAGCGAAGCGAAACTAATATCAGAAGCGCGAAGAAAGGGTATACCTACACCTATCATCTTCGATATCTTCGATTACACACTGGTGATGGAGCGAATAGAAGGGGATTTAGTCAGGGAAGTGATAACGCCCCATATAAGCGAGCAAATAGGTGAACTTGTCGGCAAATTGCATCGAAATGGTATAATACACGGCGATTTGACCACTTCCAATCTTATACTCGGCAGCGATAATATCCTTTATCTCATAGATTTCGGGCTCTCGTTCTTCGATTCGAGCATTGAAGCAAGGGGTGTGGACGTTCATGTCTTCTTCCAGAGCCTAAAAGCAACGTGTAAGTCATGGGAAGAACTGAAGGAGTCCTTTATAAAGGGCTATACGCGTTCCTTGCCCGATGCTCCACAGGTATTGACCCGCGTATCAGAGATAGAACGGCGAGGGAGATACGTAGCGCGTAAGAAGTAGAATGCTTATTTGAGGACTGATTTGCAGGAGAAGGTAAAAAAGCAGATATAGATTGAATCCAAATTGTAAAGAATGCCTGGTAATGGTAAATAAGGTAATGCCTGCAAGAAACAGGAAATATCAAAAATAGACAGCATATCAAATATGGGAGGATAGGAATAGAGATGCCCACGCTTACGCTCACCCATATCCGCAATTCGTCAGACACATTGCAAGCTACAAAGGAGAGGGGAATATGAGAATAAAAATTCCAGGAAGCTTGAAACTTCGGGGCGAAAAAGACAGAGCCCTTGAGTTGTGTTTGTTGAATATAGAACAAAATGTAAGTAAGGCTTGGGAAGGTGGATTGATTCTTCGACACTATACAAAACACGGAATAGAGCATTCGGAGAATATCATTACTTATCTTGGAAAGATTCTTGAAACGCACGCTAATCTATTAAACACTTATGAAAGGTTTGTATTGCTTGCTTCTGCTTATCTCCACGATATTGGAATGCAATTCCCTGCCTATGCGGGTTTGCCCAGAAAAGCTGAGAATGAATATACTGACGAAGAACTGGAGAAGATCAGAGAGAACCACCACATAGCAAGTGCAGCAATAATAGAGGATAGCGTTTCACAAAATCCGCCTGAAGAACTTGTGGAACTTGGGCTGAGGTCTGAAGATTGCAAGCGTTTCGCAACGTTTATAGCTAAAGTCTCAAAGTACCACAGAAAACTAAATATAGAGGATGAGGAGTTAAAAGAAACTTCTATACTGGGTGAACGTATGAGACTGCGTCTTTTAGCTGCCCTCTTGCGGCTCGCTGATACCTTAGACAGAACCTATAAAAGAGTAAATATGACAAGATTGAAATTAGTGGATATTCCAGTTAGAAGCAAGTTTATATGGTGGGGGCATTGGTATTGTCAATCGGTGAATGTGGAAAATGGGAAAGTAAAACTGTATTTCAGATTTCCAGAAGAATATAGAGATACAGAAATTGAACGGGTATTTAAGGATAGATGGAAGCGAGCTATTGAAGATGATTATAACACAGTGTATGATGTGCTTTTTAAGAATAACATCAAGTTGTATAAAGAGATAATAATAGAAGAACCGGAGTATGATAAAAGTATTGAAAACCTCCCCGGGGATGTTGAAGAGTATATCCGTAAAGAGATTTGGGATATGCAAGAGAAATCGCAGCGAGTCACGGAAAAGACAGGAGTTTATTTCTATGTTGATGGCATGCCATATTCAGAAGAAGACGATGTAAAACGCTGCATAGCCAATTTACTTAAATATGCGGAAGAGGAGAACTGGAAAAACTGTGTTCAGATAATCAAGGATTGTGAGGTTCTTACTATGTCACCGTTAGATAGAATGAGCCTGTACCTAAACAGTGGTAACGTTTTCTCTGTCCTCGGTAGGTTAAATGATGCGAAAAATTATTATGAAAATGCACTGAAAATAACAGAGAAGGAAAGAATTCGTGAAATCTATAAAGATGAAGCAATTTACATAAAAGGCGCCACGTTAGGGAATATTGGGCTGATTTACAGCGCGAAAGGAGAACTTGACGAAGCGCTGAAGTACCATCAAGAAGCTTTGGAGATTCACAGGGAGATAGGTTATAGGCAGGGTGAAGCAAACCAATTAGGGAATATTGGGCTGATTTACAGCGCGAAAGGAGAACCTGAAGAAGCACTGAAGTATCATCAAGAAGCTTTGAAAATTCACAGGGAGATAGGTTATAGGCAGGGTGAAGCAAACCAATTAGGGAATATTGGGCTGATTTACAGTGATAAAGGAGAACTTGACGAAGCGCTGAAGTATCTTCAGGAAGCTTTGGAGATTGACAGGGAGATAGGTTATAGGCAGGGTGAAGCAAATGATTTAGGGAACATTGGGCTGATTTACAGTGATAAAGGAGAACTTGACGAAGCACTGAACTATCATAAAGAAGCTTTGGAGATTCACAGGGAGATAGGTTATAGGCAGGGTGAAGCAAGTGATTTAGGGAACATTGGGCTGATTTACAGAGATAAAGGA
>Ga0190316_1000225_pt1 | contig 15863 bp, 11 predicted proteins | sample 48701112_MG_FD_161663 | JGI IMG/M metagenome (GOLD analysis project Ga0190316, IMG submission 161663) | Hydrothermal vent sediment bacterial communities from Southern Trench, Guaymas Basin, Mexico - 4870-11-1-2_MG | ecosystem: Environmental > Aquatic > Marine > Hydrothermal vents > Sediment ... | reverse complement strand
TCATAACTATGTTTTGGAGGTCTGAAATTGCCCTTGAGTGGAATTCTATTGCGGAATTCAAATCAGCATCCCCTCTATCTTTAATGAGTTCCTTCAGCCTTTCCCTTGTGATAACAAGTTCCGCAAGAATGTTCTGGAGGGCATCAAGGTCTTCAATATCCACCCTCAACTCTCTTGGTTTTTTTGCCTCATCCTTGACAACCTGTTCCTTTTCCTCCCCATCAAGCAATTCAACCTTTTCAACCTCTGAGTATTTTCTTAGTTCTTCCTGAACCTTCTTTAGGTCGCCCGTGGAAATCACAAACTGGAAGATATTCTCCTCACCTGCAAGTTCCTCAATCCCTGGTTCAAGTAGTTCCACATCGGTAATGGTTTTAAGGTTGTTAAGTATTGTGAAGAATCTTGCTCCTGGAAGAGGGGTCTCTTTATTCAGTGTTATTTTTAGCCTGTTAATGGTTTTTTTCTCACCGTAGATGAAATTTTCAATAAAATCTATTCCATCCAGGATTTCATCAATGAGATTCTGGGATACCTTTTCTTCGCCGTTTCTCACAGGGAAAAGCATGTCTTCTATTCTGTGGCAAAGTTGCGACATCTTTTCATAACCCATTGTCCCTGCCATACTTTTTATTGTGTGGAAGATTCTAAAGATTTCGTCAATAACATCCTTCCTTTCAGGGTGCCTTTCAAGTTCAACCACAAGGTTGTTAAGGTTGTTAAGGTAGGATATGACCTCGCTTTCAAACAGTTTTTTGTACTCTTCGCCAACAGGATTGTCCTTCATTGCCTTTAAAGTTTCAGTACCCTTTGAACGGCCTCAAGCACCCTTGAAGGCTGGAAAGGTTTCACCACATAGTCCTTTGCACCCGCCTGTATTGCCTCAATAACAAGGGTCTGATGCCCCATTGCACTCACCATAATTATCTTCGCATCAGGGTCTATTTTGATAATCTCCTTCACAGCATCAATCCCACTCATGTCAGGCATGATGATGTCCATTGTTACAAGGTCGGGCCTTAACTCCCTGTACATTTCAACAGCCTCTTTACCATTCTCGGCCTCTGCAACAATTTCGTATCCCTCTTTTCTGAGTATGTCTCCAAGCATCTTTCTCATAAAAATAGCATCATCAACGATTAAAACCCTTACACCCATTTATCCTCCTTTTTCTTCTAATATTTTATCAATGTCGAGCAAGAGATACCTGGTCTTACCAATTGAAAAGACACCGGTAAGGAATTCAGGAGGGATGAGTTTCTTCAATCGTCTGGTTGGCTTCTTCAGCTCTGTTTCCTGAACATTCTGGATCCCTGAAATTCTGTCAATCATTATTCCGAGCTTCTCACCTTTATAGAGTATTATAACAACTATGGATTGTCCTCCTGATTTTTTTGCCCCGAACCTTTTTTTGAGATTCACAATGGGTACGATCTCACCCCTCAAGTTTGCTATACCTTCAACATAGGGTGGAGATAGGGGAACCCTCACGGGTTCAAGTTTTTCCACAATCTCAACAATATTTCTTACATCAATTCCATAGGGCTCTTCTTCCAGGTAAAATGTTAATACCTCCATTTATAACTCCTTGTAGACATGTTCGTAGTGCGTTCCATGGGATATTGGATTTGGTTTGAAGCCCATTATATCATCCTGAACAAGATAGATGTTATACTTGTGGCTCAGAAAAATCATTGGTGCATCTTCAAGGATTCTTCTCTCTGCTTCCCTGTATATCTCAACCCTTCTCTGGGGGTTTAATTCCTGCATCCCAAGTTCAATCAGTCTGTCAACTTCAGGGTTAGAATAATAGGTAGAATTTCCACCATCACCTATACTTTTTGAATGGAAAAGAGGGAAGAGGAAGTTGTCTGGATCCCCATTATCAGTATTCCATCCAAGAAGGAAGATGATTGCCTCTCCTCTGTGGACGAAATCAAGAAATTCACCCCATGGTCTTGTTCTTATTTCAAGATTTATACCGAATTGTTTGAACTGGCCAACAAGAACCTCTGCCCTTCTTACATTCTCCTTAGAATCACTTATATCCAGATAGTACTTATCAGGTAGGCCATCTGGATACCCCGCCTCCCTTAAAAGCTCCCTTGCCTTTTCAGGATTGTACTCGTATCCACTGAGTGAAGGATTATAGGTATCAAGGCCCGGTGGAAAAACCCCTCTGGCAGGGATGCCATGACCCATGTAAAGTATTTCAAGATATTTTCCCCTATCAACCATGTGGGACATTGCCCTTCTAATCCTGACATCTTTGAATGGAGTTTCATCTATTTTGTTGAAGCAGAATCCAAGATATTGAATATCAAGACAGTTAACCCTTATCATATGCTTTTTTAACTCGGGGTCTTTTCCAAGTTCTGGGATGGAAGAAAGCCCGAGGGAGACTATGTCAAGTTCACCTGCCTTAAATCGTTCAATAACCTCATCATTATCAGGTATAATTTTTATCACTATTTCATCAGCATACCCGGAGCCACCTATATGTTCAGCAAACCTTTCCAGTCTGAATTCTTTTCCCTTTTGCCATTCAACAAATTTGTAAGGGCCAATCCCAACCGGATGAATCTCAAGGTTTCCTGTATCCCGTGGTAGAATAGCACCGGCAATCGTTGCAAGGTTTGAGAACAGTGGAATATACGGATATTTCATTGTAATTTCAAAAGTAAAGTTATCAATAACTTTAATATCTTCCACAGCCTCAAAGAAGATTGAATTTGGTGAGTTCATCACCCTCTTATAACTGAATACAACATCCTCAGCAGTTATTTCAGAACCATTGTGTGCCTTTATACCCTTCTTTAATCTTATGCTGATTCTCCTTCCATTCTCGGATATCTTTACAAATTCTGGAAGGGTAGCATACACCCGAGCAGAGAAACCAAATTCAAATATGCCCCTGTAAAGTTGACTCACAAAAAAGTTGGAGGTTGCATCCCCTATATATGCAGGGTCAAGATTAACGGGGTCCCCACCTGCATTCAGGTGGAGTGAGAATGTTTTTTCAGGAATGTAAAATTCACTGGAAGGTATAAGGGCGGTCAGTGCCCCAACCTCTTTCTTTTCCTCTCTGAGCCCTGATTGAAGTTCTGAATATATCCTTATGTTGCTCTCCATTTCAAATGAAACTTCTGTTATTTTTCCAAGGAAGAAATCGGTTATTTCCTTTTGCTGGTTTATTGTGTCAAACAGTTCATTTGATATACTTGTTATGTATGATACACCTTCTTCTTCCTCTGAAAGCAGATTTTCTGATTGAAGCAGTTTTCCCCCTGCCTCTCCAACATATGTAGCCATTTCAGATATGCCTTCATTGGTGGAGAATATGCTTTCCCTGATGCCTTTAACAAAGTCTTCTATTTCCTTTGAAGCAGATTTAAATTGGGATGAAAGTTCAGCCATCTGTTCAACAATCACCTGTAGGTTTTTATCCTCTGCCCTGACTGCCTCAAGCTTCGCATAGAGGGAAAGGATTCTGAGATTCTCTGTTGCAGAAACAGTATCCCTCCCCAGTTTTCTGAGTTTGTTAAAGCCTTCTATCACCCTCTGGAGGCTCTTATCAATCACCTCAATTTTTTCCAATAGGGATTTATTCATCTCCCCCATCTTTTCAAGATTCTCACCCAGTTGCCTTGTAGCACCAATGGCATCATCTGCGTATGATGCAATCTCCTTTGCAAGCTCCTCCTCCCTGATTATGATTTCCTTCAATCTGTCAATGTCTTTTAACTTCAAATTTTGCCTCATTTTACTCACATCAATTGAACTCAATTCAGCATCTATAATCTCAATGAGATAAGAAAGTATGGCCAAATATGAAACAAATTTCTTTCTGGCTGTTCCACCATATTTTTCATTGTCATAGAGGTTTCTTAAATGGTCAAACAGGAAGGAGAGAATCTCTCCCATTGTAATCTTCTGTCCAGTTATAAAATTAGCCCTGCTACTGTTGAGAAGGAGAATTTTGGAAAGGGTGGACAATTCACCTGTGAATCTCTGGAGTTCTGCCCTCATTCTATCCTGTTTTTCGCCCTCATCACCAACAAGTTTTGAATACTCTTCAATCTTTTTGAAACTTTCTTTAATGTATTCAATACCTTCGTTTAGAGCAGCCACATCATCTTCAAGTTTCCGAATGGGTTCTTCAAAACCCTTGAAGTGTTCCCTTACCTGTATTGATTCTTCTTTAAAGGTTTTGATTGTTTCCATAATATCTTCAACAAGGGCAATGGATTTCTTTGTGAAATCCCCCAGTTCCTTTGCAACGACTTCAAACCCTTTCCCTCCTTCACCTGCATGATATGCCTTTATCTCAGCATTCCGTGCTGTGGAAAGACTTGTTTTGTTAATTGACTCAAGCCTCTCAAGCAATTCAAGAATCTTGGTACCCATTCTCTCAAGTTCTTCAAATCCCCTCAGTGCCTTTTCGGATGAAGAAAGCAGGGCTTTATAGTATGAAACCATTTTTTCAAGTGTGGAAGTTGCCTTTTCCAGCGTTATTCTGCTGTTGCTTACCCTATCAACAATAGTTCCAGCAGCCTCAACAAACAACTGGATTTTTGCAAACATGTTTTCAAGGCCCTTGTTTATCCCTTCAATCTCTCCGGAAAATTTCAGGTTTGTATTGTATATTACCTCTGTAGAAGAGGAGACATCCTCAATAGATTTCACTACCTCTTGAAGGTGGAGTTCTATCTCCTTCAAGGTTTTTTCACCGGTCATTTCCATAAATAAAAGTTAACCTATAATTTCTTTGATGTCAAGTATATGTTTTGATAAATCACTATGGGTTCATTGACACTTCATAGGGTTTTTATTATAATAAAACCATGGAAAGAAGTTCAATTTTCAAGGGAATGAATCCTGTATATCTACTGATTTTGGGCATCCTTACAATTGCCCCCTTCCTCAGAGGAAGTGATGAAGCTGTTCTGAGGGTGGGTGTGTATGATAATCCCCCAAAGTTCTTAATCACAGAGGATGAAAAAGTTACAGGGTTCTGGCCTGAATTATTGGACTACATTGCAAGGAATAGGGGATGGAAGATTGAGTATGTGCATATGCCCTTTGATTCCTGCCTTGAAGCACTTAAAAATGGGGATATTGATATTCTACCCGACATTGCCCCATCAATCCAGAGGGAATCCATCTTTCTATTCAACAGGGAACCCGTGTTTTACAACTGGGCCTTGATATACAAAAGGCCCGGAGAGAATATACAATCATTCTATGACCTTGAAGGAAAGAGACTCGCAATATGGAGCAAAAGCATTCATGGAATTTACATAAAAAATACCCTTGAACAACTTGGTATCCATTGTGATTATGTTGAGTGTTGCAATTATATGGAGGTGTTTGATGCAGTTTCAAATGGTAATGCGGATGCAGGAGTTGTTAACAGAATCTTTGGTCAGTTTATGGAGGATAAATACGGAGTTGAGAGGACATCAATCGTTTTCAATCTAACACCTGTAAACTTTGCCTTTCCAAAGAACTTCAGAAGAAAGGAGATAATAAAGGCTATAGATGAAGACCTGAGACGCTTGAAGGAGGATAGAGAATCGCTTTATTACAAATTGATTGATAAATATTTTTCAGGTGCAGAGGGTCCCAGGATTCTGAATGCCTTTACAGCAGAGAAATTGAACCTCTATTTCAGGATACTCCTGATACTTTTACTTATCATATATATTATGAAAAAGTGGAAGATTATGCTCAAAATACAGGGTTACTGGTTGCTTTTATGTGGTCTTGGATTTTCACTCATTGCATGGATAACTGATTTCGTCCTTCTCCTCACAGGGAATCCATACACCAATTATTTTGACATCGTGCTTTTTACGGTGAGCGCTGTTTTTGTGGGAACATGGTTCATATCAACCATTTATAGAGAAGAGGGTAGATTATGATTCCAATTGGCGCGATTGGTTTCATGGGACTTGGATTCATAATTGGAGTAATTATAATCATCATTAAAAACTGGAACAGACCTTATCTCAAAGACATCAGGTTCATTGGCATTGCTGTCCTCCTTTTACTTGGTTTTCTCCCATTCAGTCAATGCCTTACACTGTTTGGTTATGGGTATGAACTCCTTAAGTTCTCAGAATACATAATGATATCCCTTCCATTTATTCTTTTCCTTTTCTTCTTCATGCTCTTCTCAAGGAAGGAGGAAACCCTGCTTGTGGAGAGTGAGGAGCGATACAGGACACTTGTGGAGGAGAGCAACGATGGGATTTTTATCACGGACGGAAAGAAATTTCTCTTTGTGAATGAGAGGATGATAGACATTACAGGTTATACCCTTGAGGAACTTATTACAATGAACCCCTTTAGATTGATACACCCAGTTGAAGTTCACAGGATAATCAATGGGGTAAAGAAACTGAAAAAACAGGGTTCATTGAATGCACTGAAGTCAAGGATACTTAGAAAGGATGGCAGAGCTCTGACAGTCCTTTTCAACGCAAAAATTATAAGACATGAGGGAAGACTTGCTATGATGGGGACAATAAAGGATATTACAGATTTTGAAGCAATGCAGAACGACCTGCTAAAACAGGAGAAGTTGGGATCCCTTACCATACTTGCAGGTGGTATTGCACATGACTTTAACAATTTTCTCACTGGCATCATGGGAAATCTCTCCATACTTAAAATGGAATTGAAACACGCAAAAAATGAAGAAATGATTGAAACCATTGATGAGGCACTTGAAGCATGTGGGAAGGCAAGGGGTTTGACTGCACAACTTATGAATTTCACCAGGAGTGGAACCCCTGCGAAGGAGGCAGCATCCATAGAGGAAATCATTAAGGAATCGGCAGAATTTTCTTTAAGTGGTTCTAAATCCAGATGTGAATTCCACTTCCATAAAGCCCTACCCATGGTGAGGATAGACCCTGTCCAGATCAGTCAGGTTATACAGAATCTTGTCCTCAATGCCTCACAGGCAATGCCGGAGGGTGGTGTCGTGAGGATATATGTGGATGTGGTTGAAGTGAATGAAAACTATCCATTGCCTTTGACGCCTGGAAGGTATATAAAGATATCCATAGTGGACAATGGAAAAGGAATACCTGAAGAACATCTCGGGAAAATATTTGACCCATTCTTCACAACAAAGGAGAAGGGTTCCGGGCTTGGACTTTCTGTTTGTTACAGGATTGTGAAGAATCACAATGGGCATATTGAAGTGGAATCGGAAGAAGGGAAGGGAACGGCGGTTCATGTGTATCTACCCCTTGAGGAGGTAAATCCCACTGAAATCAGAAAAGAAGGTAACTCTCAAAGAATGGTAAGGGGAAGGGTTCTGGTTATGGATGACGAGGAACTTGTGCGAGAACTTGTGAAGAGGGGTCTTAAAAAGAAAGGTATTTCTGTTGATGTTGCATCAGAAGGCGAGGAGGCAGTTAAAAAGTACAGAGAGGCACTTGGGTCTGGTTCTCCATACAATGCGGTTATACTTGACCTGACTGTGCCTGGAGGCATGGGTGGTGTTGAGGCGGCAAGAATGATGCTCAAGATGCACCCTGAAGCAAACCTTATTGTATCAAGTGGTTATTCTGAAGATATCGTGCTTTCGGAATACACAAAATATGGATTCAGGGCATGTCTTCCAAAGCCATACACGATTCAAAAACTTCTCAAAACCATAGAGAAATTCCTCAGTGATTAACAGTGTAATTCCGTTCTATTGAATAGACGCCCACAATTTTTGACCGGGAAGATGCCTTATCAATATCGGAAAAGTTCAATGCCTCAATTATTATCTGATAGGTTCCAGAGAAATTGAATATATTATCCTCTATTATGGCTAAAGTATCTTCAGAATCGTAATACCTGAACCAGGTGAATCCACGCTCTCTTTCCTGAATAAATATCTCCCAGTATTGAGGAAGTTCTCCCGATGTTTCCCAGATAATCGTATCCTTTTCACCAGAATTTATAACACCGTCAAACTTTATAAGGGAGAACCCTTCCGGTATTTTAACGCTTGTCTCCACATCTGGATAATCAGGACTTTTGAATTTCACCCTGAACTGTGCACCGGGATAAACTTCACTTAAAAAGTATCTTGATGTATCCACCGGTGTAAAACTCCTTGAATCGTTTATTGTTATCTGGACATCATCTGTGATGTCTCTTCCCCAGTCATCAAGAAAATACCCAAAAAAGTATCCATCCCCATCACAGTATTCAAAGACTGCATAAACAAACAGCCCCTCCTGAGATTCACATCCTGATAAGAGTGCAAGTATCAGGACAACACCCGCTATATAAAAAGTTCTCATACCAGATTTTATTCACTTATGGTATTGATGTCAAGGGATAAATTGTTATAATCCCTCTATGAGGCCATCAAGGGTTGAAATAAATCTATCAGATTTTGAGGAGAATGTCAGGAAGGCAAGGAAGACCATAGGTGGTAAAAAGCACCTTATGGCTGTTGTGAAGGCTGATGCCTATGGCCATGGTGCAGTTGCAATCTCTATAAGGGCAATATCCGCGGGTGCAGATTGGCTTGGTGTCGGCATTGTTGAGGAGGGGATCGAGCTGAGGAATGCGGGGATCACATCACCAATCCAGATACTGTCCCAGGAACTTGAGGAGAGGGTTGAGGAGATAGTGCGTTTTGACCTTATACCAACAGTCTGCTCAAGGGGTTTCCTTTTTGCCCTCCAGAGGGAGGGTGAGAGACAGAAAAAGAAGATACCCATTGTGGTGATGGTTGATACCGGGATGGGAAGGTATGGGGTTTTACCGGAGGAGTTCATTTACTTTCTGAAAACAGCAAGGGGGCTTGATAATATAATCGTGATAGGTGCAATGAGCCATCTACCATCAGCAGACACAGACCCTGAATTCACAGAGAATCAGTTATGTCTTTTCAATAATCTCCTGAATATTGCAGAATCAATAGGTATAAAATTGAAATACAGGTCTGTTGCAAACAGTGCGGCATTCCTGAATCATTCAGAAAAATTAAAAAACTTCAATCTCCACAGGCTTGGTCTTGTACTGTATGGCATACCCCCTATTCCAGGTATGAAACTACCTTACAGGCCAGTGATGAGGGTTAAAAGTAAAATCTCCTTCATTAAGACCATACCACCGGGCCACTCTGTGAGTTATTCAAGAACATTCATTGCAAAGAGGCCAACCAGAGTTGGCGTTGTTCCAATAGGATATGCTGATGGATATGACAGGCACCTTTCAAATAGGGGATACATGGTCGTCCACGGGAAGAAGACACCCATCATTGGCAATGTAACAATGGATGCAACAATGATTGACCTGACAGGTGTGCCCGAGGCAAGGGTGGGAGATGAGGTTCTTATACTTGGGGAGAACATAAGTGCCTGGGATATTGCAGGTCTCATACAGACAGTTCCATATGAGGTAGTATCAAGGATGGGAAAGAGGCTTCCAAGGATCTATCTTTCCTGAGGTCAAATATGGAGAGTCAATTGGTTGACATAAGAAAATCTTTGGATAAAATTTATTAAAAAAAGGAGTGGTTATGATGGTTAAAAGGTTTTCTTTCTCATTCCTTGGATTTATTTTATCTCTAAATGTTTATGGTTTTATCTGGTATGTTGACACCACCGGGTATGAAGCAGAATCTCTACAGACAGCCATTGATAATGCTAATGCCCATGCTGCCAGTAATGGTGTTATTGATACTGTTCTTCTGGCTCCCGGTATTTATCATTTGGGTAACATTAATGCTTCCGTGGGTATAGTAATGAGAGATTCAGTAGTACTGATGGGTGTGGATAGAGACTCCTGCATCATTAGCGGGATAAGTGAAGATGGGACTGATTCTTCATATCATGTTATATACTTCTATGCATATTCAGGAGGGACATTAAGAAAGGAGGCCAGGGTTGTTGGTCTTACAATCATGGATGGTTGGGCAAGGGATGTGTATGGAGGAAGATGGGGTAATGGAGGTGGAATATACATATATAATTTCTCTCCAACCATAGAGAATTGTAAAATAGTGAATAACTATGCAGAATATTATGGAGGAGGTATTTACATCTGGGGGGATTGCTCCCCTGTTATTAAAAACTGCCGTATAACAAATAACAGAGCAAATAGGGTTGGAGGAGGTATCCATTTGGGTACATATTCAAATGTTGAGTTGACTGGCTCCAAGCTTGATAGTAATTATGCTACCAGTGGTGGCGGAGGTATGAATGTCTACTTTGTGGGAGGTGGTCTTTTTAAGAATGATACATTTTGTTTTAATGAAGCGAACACGCTTGGTGGAGGAGGAATCCGATTCAGAGGGATTTCTGATAGTGTTGGTGTTGTTGTGGAAAGCTGTTATATCCATGATAACAAAACAACAGGTTCCCATGGGGCAGGGATAAGGGCGGATAGTTCTTATCTTACCATAATAGGATGCAATATTTATTCTAATACAAGCGAAAATCACATAGGCGGTGGAATATATGCAAATGATCTTCAAGATTCTACAGGTTCTTTTGAAATCTTATATTGTAATATATACAATAATGATGCCAGAAATGGCGGTGGTATTGGATTTAGTTACTCCATAGGGATAAGTGTGATAGGAAACAGGATTGAGAATAATCAGGTGGATTCTCTTGGTGGTGGGATATTTGTATATGGGTATACGTCCCCTACTATTAAAGGGAATATCATTGAAAATAATTCAGCAGGTATAGCAGGAGGGGGTATATTTGTCTACAATCACGCTTCTCCTGAAATAGATTCAAATTACATCAGGGACAATACTGCCAGCTATTATGGAGGTGGCCTTTATATTGACAATTACAGTAACCCTGTTATTTCAGGTAACGAAATAATTGGAAATTCCTCCTACCTATACGGTGGTGCAATGTTTATCCAGTTCAATTCTTACCCTGAACTCAGTTTTAACAAAATATATGGAAATACTACATTTTTGAATGGTGGAGGAATACTTGTATATCAGGATGCGGGTTTAAATTCATTTCTTGACGTTTTTAGAAACAACAGTGCCAATAGTGGAGGAGGCGGTTTATGCTTAAATCTTCGTGCCGAAGCATATCTAAATAGATGTCTCTTTGAAGGGAATAACGGTGGTTCAGGAGGTGGTGCAATCGTTGTAAGTGATTCTTCCCTGGTAACGGCCAGTTATTCCACCTTTGTAAGAAACAAGGGAAATAAAGGCGGTGCATTTGGAGATACAACCCATTCAGCACTCATTATCAGAAATTCACTTATTCTTGATAATGGTAGCACATTGGATGTAAACTCAGGTGTTCTCTATGTAAGTACTGATGCGGATACTGATTCAACCGTTGTGCTTGAAAATTGTAATCTTTATTTTAATACATACCAAAAAGATGTTGAAATACTGAATAATTCTTCTGATTCAATTTTATTACAGAATAACTACTGGTGGACAGTGGATTCTCAAACGGTTGAATCTCTGGTTATTGGACCTGCATACATTTTTCCCATAGATACATCATTTGTTGTGGGAGTGCCAGGGGAACCTGAAAAAGTTGATTCTGTAAGAGCCTTCTCGGATTCTCTCTATGAAACATGCGTGGATTCTATAGGTGAAGAATGTATTTTGTATCTATCACTTTTTGGTAAGGACAGGAATTCTGGGTTAATGGATGCCGCAGGCCTTCTGGTAAAGTCAAGCATTTATCCAGAGGGGATAGTTGTTGGTCTTGTAGAATCTGATACATCTTCAGGATTTTTCACTGGGCAACTTGAAGTAGCTGAGTCAGGGGTTGGTGATGACATAAGAAGTGACGACATCCAGAATAGGATACGAGTAGATTCAAGTGGGGATACTATAAGGATTGTTTCTCTCCTGGATTCCACTAAATACTGGATTGTGGGATACAAATTGAACCCGACAGGTATTCAGGAAAAACATACGAATGGGGTACTTTGGGTTGAGAAAGACAGGATTTTATTCCAGTTGAAAAAATCCGGTATCGTTTCTCTTGAACTCCTGGACGTTGTTGGAAGAGTTGTGAAAGAGATTTATAAAGGCTATAAAAATAAAGGGCTCCATAGTGTTAAATGGAACAGAGAGAATCTTCACACTGGCCTTTTCTTCATAAAGCTTACAACCTCTGAAGAGACAAAAGTAATAAAATATGTATCTATGCAATAGGCATAAGTTTGACAAAAGTCTAAAAGAATTAAGATATCTTGACATATGGTTAAGAGCATGTCATAATATCCAAAATGAAAGATATCTTTAAGGTTCTAATAATCAGTCTGGTTGTTTTCATTGTAATATTCCCTCTTGGGGAGTTTTTTCCGGTTCTTTATAAACCCATTGAAAGAAAGTTCTACGATATCAGGATGTATCTTAATGTTGAAAACAAAAGGATTCCTGACATAGTCATAGTGGATGTTGATGAAAAGTCCTTAAAGGAACTTGGAAGGTTCTATGATTGGCCAAGATACAACTTTTCAAAGGTGATTGACGCAATATCCTCCCAGAAACCACTTGTTATCGGTATAGACTTTCTATTCACAGAGCCTGATACATTGCCGGGCATCAGGAGAAACATTTATAGAACCTTCCTTTTATCAACATTAAAGAAGGATTACCTTGTTGATTCAGTGCTCTCATACCTCTCATTTGACAGATATCTGATTTTATCCGCTGGAAAGGCAGGAAACCCTGTTTTTGCAGGCATGCTCACAAATGATACTATTACAAATATAAGTGATGCAACGCTGAAACTGCTGGAACTTCCTGATGCACCAGAGTGGCTTTCACCTGTCTATACTGGATTTATTTCACCCTTAGATGGTCTGATTATTTCAGGAGCAAAACCAGGCATCATAAATATGCATCCGGACCCTGATGGTGTGATAAGAAAGGTTCCCCTTGTTTTAAACTACCAGGGAAAACTTCTTCCTTCCTTTCCACTTGCTGTTGTATCTGTTATCTCCAACGGATTTATACTGCGTAATGGATATATCTCCATAGGTGGAAAGAACATCAGGATAAATTCAGGTGGAGATGTCTATGTTAATTACAGGGGTGGTTTCAGGACATTTGAGTATGTGTCATTCAGTGATGTTTTTTCGGGCAGGGTGCCAGAAGGGTTCTTTACGGGGAAGATCGTCCTGATGGGGACATCTGTCTCAGGTTTATCGGACATAAGACCAGTTCCCTTCTTTGCCTCACTCCCGGGAGTTGAAATCCATGCCAATACAATATCAAATATTTTAAGGGGAGACTTTGTTCATGTGGCTGAACCATTTTTGAATTACCTTGTTGGATTTATCCTTATATTCCTCCTCGTCCTTATTTCCTACAGGATGCCCACTGGCGGTTCTGTTGCACTCCTTTTACTCATGCTTGCCGGTTATCTCCTTTTATCCTTTTTCTTATTCATGGGTAAACTGTTAATGGTTGAGGTTTTCAGGCCAGTCCTTGGGATGATCCTCAGTTTCCTGATCGGGCTCAGGGTGAGGCTTTCCACCATAGAGTTTGAAAGAAGGAAACTTAAGGAGACATTCTCAAGGTATGTTCCACCCGAGATTGTGGATAAGATTATAAAGAGCAAGGACATAACAATAAAGGGTGAGAGAAGGGAGATCACTGTCCTTTTCTGTGATATTAGAAACTACACAGGGTATGTTGAGAGCAGTTATCCTGAAGAGGTTGTCAAAGAGTTGAATGAGTATTTTGAAGAGATGTCAAAAATCATATTCAAACACAATGGAATGATTGATAAGTTTATGGGTGATGGAATAATGGCAATTTTTGGTGCACCCATCCAGTATCCAGGTCATGCTGACAAGGCAGTTGCTGCTGCTGTTGAAATGGTGAAAAAGGCAAGGGATATAAACAGGGAATGGATGAAGGAGAAGGGCAGAACATTTGAGATAGGTATTGGGATAAATACCGGTATTGCAATTGTGGGCAATGTGGGTTCAACCCTCAGGATGGAATACACAGCCATTGGTGATACCGTGAACACCGCTGCAAGGTTAGAAACGCTCAACAAGGATTACAGGACCAACATACTGATTTCAGAATTCACAATGAAGCAGTTAAAAGAGGAGTACAACTTCAGGAACCTGGGAAAGGTCAGGCTAAGGGGTAAAACAGAAGAAATTACAATATTTGAAATTCTCCCTTATTGAATATGAAAAGGGAAGAAATCCCCCGTGTTTTTCTCTCCATAATCATTACGGGCATTGCCTTCGGCTTCATAGAGGCAGTATGTGTTGTCTACCTGAGGGAACTATTCTATCCAGGGATTCACTCCCTTTTTCCTTTAAAACCCATGAGTCCCCACATATACAGAACAGAAATTTACAGGGAGATAGCAACAATAGTGTTTTTATCCGGTGCAAGTTTTGCAATCTCCAGAAGATTGAGAGAGGTTCCCTTCATCTTCATACTTCTCTTTGGTATATGGGATATTACCTATTATCTATTCCTGAAGCTATTGATAAACTGGCCATCAGGTCTGTTGGAGTATGATATCCTGTTCCTCATACCCATTCCATGGATTGCACCGGTGTATGCACCTGTTACGGTCTCTTCCATCTTCATCATTGGAGCAATATTCTACCTATATAAAGGGCTTGCATTTTCAAGTCTTCAACTTTATCTTTTTCTTGTCTCCGCCTTTATCCTGTTGCTCTCATTCATATTCATCCCTTTAAAGATACTCTTAACATCAGGAATTCATGGGTTCAGTTCTTACGCCGGTGGTGGGTTTAACCCGCTGATTTTCAGTATAGGTATTATCCTTCTTATAATTTCCTTCTTGCCATCTGAAAAATTGCACATATATTAAGAGTATGAGAATCCTTACACTACTTACAGATTTTGGGAACAAAGACCCATATGTGGGAATTATGAAGGGGGTGGTGCTCTCAATGCTGGATACCCACATTGTGGACATTACCCATGAAATTCCCCATGGGGACATAAGGCGTGCTGCATTCTTCCTCAAATACTACCCCTTCTACTTCCCCGAAGGAACAGTGCATCTTATCGTTGTTGACCCAACTGTTGGGAGTGAAAGAAGGGGGATTGTGAGCCTGTATAAAGGTCACTACTTTGTTGCCCCAGACAATGGGGTTTTGACACCAGTGCTTGGTGATGTATATAGAATAAATAGAAAGCCATCGTCATATACATTCCATGGAAGGGATGTTTTTTCACCTGTTGCGGGTGAATTATTACTGGGAAACTCTCTGGAGAAAATAGGAGAAAGGATATATGACCCTGTCAGGATTGAGTTCCCTGTTCCTGTTGTTAATCAGGATAATATCACAGGAGAGGTTATAATCATTGACAGGTTTGGAAACCTCATAACAAACATACCCTCTGATAATGTAGGGAAAGACGATTTTGTTGAATACAGAGGACATGAGATACCCATTGTAAAATCATACTCCGATGTTGAGCCGGGTAAACCACTTGCACTGGTCAATAGTTATGGCCTTTTTGAGATAGGAATAAATCAGGGTAGTGCAGAGGCTTTTTTTAAAGGAAAGATAGGCGACAGGGTAAAAATAAGGAGGTATCATGGGTGATATATATGATGAAATGAAGAAGTTTGAACGGGAGATGGAACTCCTGCTTGAGAGCTTCCTCCATCCAGGACGGCCTGTTTCATACCAGCACCAGTGGAGCCCATCTGTGAATGTTTTTGAGACAGAGGAAAACCTTGTTGTCCTTATTGAGGCAGCAGGTGTTTCATCAGAGGATATAAAAATCATGCTTGAGGGGAACAATCTTGTGATCAGGGGTATAAGGAGGGATCCCTTCAAGGAGAACGGTAAGAACTTCTATGTGATGGAGATTGACTTTGGAGCATTTGAGA
>Ga0190316_1000223_pt1 | contig 15898 bp, 15 predicted proteins | sample 48701112_MG_FD_161663 | JGI IMG/M metagenome (GOLD analysis project Ga0190316, IMG submission 161663) | Hydrothermal vent sediment bacterial communities from Southern Trench, Guaymas Basin, Mexico - 4870-11-1-2_MG | ecosystem: Environmental > Aquatic > Marine > Hydrothermal vents > Sediment ... | reverse complement strand
GGCAATTGAGAAAATTAAGAATGTAGAGGGATTTGAAAAGGTGAAATTCATCATTCTGTATGGATCAGCAGCAAAGGGGCAGATGACCGAGGGTTCAGATATAGACCTCTGTATATACTATGATGGCTGCCCCGATGAATCGTCAAGATTCAGGTTTAAAGTTCTTTCAGAGCTCTTTGATGACATTTTTGATGTTCAAATTTTTCAGCAACTCCCGCTTTATGTGCGAGTGGAGGTTTTGAAGGGAAAGATTATTTACTGCAAGGATAAGCGGTTTTTATACGAAGCGGCTATTGAGACAATAAAAGATTTTGAAGCATTTAAACACAGATTTTATGATTATATCGGGGAAAGGGAGATTACATGAAACTTTTCTTTAAAAAAGAAACCTTTACTAAAGAAACTACTAGCAGGGAAGATGAGAGGAGCACTTATCAGAACAAAGATGAAGGAGATAGAGGAGAGTATCAGATTGGTAGAAGAGCATTTACCAGATACATTTGAGGAATTCGCCGGTCTGGGATTGATAAAAGACGGAATCTACAAAAATAGAGGAGTTTCTGGAGGTTTATTAGGGGTTGCAGCCTGGAATATGATAGCTAAAGAGATGCTTGCAAATTATTAGGGGAAGAAAATGAAAATCCTGCATATATTTGACGACTACGGAACGCCCGGAGAAAGAGCATTGGCGGGAGAGGGTTCAGTCCCGACAGTTGTTTATTACCTTGCAAAGCATGCAGCTGAAAAGGGACATGATGTAACAATTTTAGAGCGGGATTTTGGAGCGCTTCCAAAAGAAGAGGAAATAGATGGGATAAGATACAGCAGGATTAAGGCTGATAAACTACCTGCGGCACCTTATAAACTCATAAAAAGCCCTTTTGGATTAACAAAGCTTTTAAAAGATGGATTTGATGTTGCTGTTAAAATAAGCAGATTTCTTAAAGAGAACGAATTTAATGTTGTTCATGTTCACTTTCCATTTGCTTCAACTATTCTCATAAATATGAACAGAGGACTGAGAGAGAGAATAATTTATACCGCTCACATTGGTGAAGAGAAGAAAAGATTTGCCTTGGATTCTTCAGCTCCTTTAGCTCTTCGTTTCTTCTCACCGGATCTGTATTTGATGAAAAGAGTTAGGAAAAGCGTTGTTCTGAATGAGCCTCTGAAGGAAAAGCTCATTGAGAGGGGGATTGAAGAAGGAAAGCTGGAAGTTATTCCGAATGGAGTGAATGTGGACGATTTCAATCTAAGCAAAGAGGAGGTAGAAAGGGTGAAAGAAAAATATGAGCTTAATGAAACGACAGTGATGTTTTCAGGAACAGTAACACCGAGGAAGGGTGTGGAGTATTTGGTTAAAGCTGCGGAAATTTTGAAAGAAAATAATGTTCTTTTCCTAATAGTCGGGAATACAAACCTTGATAGAGAATATGCGAACAAGGTGATGGAATATGCCAAGCAAAGGAATTTAAAAATCAGATTTACTGGATTCGTGCCTTACAGGGATTTGAAGGCTCTGTATTCCGCATGCGATATATTCGTTTTACCTTCTTTTGGAGAAGGTGATCCAATAGCATTAAAAGAAGCTTTGGCATCGGGAAAACCCCTGATAGGCACAAAAGTTGGTGGAATTCCTGCGCAAATAAAGGATGGCTGGAACGGGTTTTTGGTAGAGCCAGGAAATGAAAAGCAACTGGCAGAGAAAATAAGATATTTGATTGACAATCCGGAGGAAAGAGAAAGGATGGGCGAAAACAGCAGGAAGCTTGCGAGAGAAGAATTTGACTGGAAGAAGATTGCGGAGAGATACCTTAAGGTTTATGAAGAGGTGGCGGAATGAAATCAAAGTCCCATTTAGCAATAATTATTTTGATGCGGTCTTTGCCGGTGAAATTATAGAGCACTTATATAACCCTGACCACCTTTTAGCTGAAACTTATCGTGTTCTCAAGCTAAAAGGGATTTTCGTTTTGACAACACCTAACTTAGCCTCAATTCATAACAGGCTTGCTTTACTTCTTGTTTTTCAGCCTTTTAATGTCATGGTTAGTTTGAATAATTCTGTTGGACACTTAGGCTTTAGTGCTAGTGGTGCAGCACCAGATCACATCAGATTCTTTACTTTACGCTCGTTAAAAGAATTGCTAAAGCTTCACAAATTTGAAATCTTGGAAGTGAAGGGTTCATGTGCGATGTTGCCTGAGGATATGATGTTTAAGAGAGTTGTTAGAGCGGTGGATAAATTTTTAACGATGTTCCCTGGATTGAGTTATAGGGTTATTATCGAGGCGAGAAAATGAGAATAGGACACTTTGTTTCAAATTTTCCGAGTAAAATTGTGAGTAAACAAGTATACGGAGCTGGACGAGTAGCTTACAATTTATGTAAAGAATTGGCACATAGAGGTCATAATATACATGTTTTTGTTCCCTCTACTAAGAGTTCAATCGAGAACTATAAGGACGTTAGCGTTCACTTCTATAATTCCTTCTTAAGAATAGGTATAATGAATGTTTCCCACAAATTATTTTTTGATTCGCTCCATTACGATGTAGACATAATACACATTCATAATGATACACCCATCTCAGTTCTCGCTGGGTTAAGATATAGAAGACGAAAGAAAAAGCCATTAGTAGTTACATGGCATGGGGACTGGATAGAGAACTATGGCAGTTTTGTAAGAAGAATAGGAGTTTTCATCTCTAATAGATTTCTTGTAGATAAGGTTTTATCTGAAGCAGATGTTATTATAACCCCTTCCGAACATTACATTGAAGAATCGAGATTTCTGAAAAGATATAGAGAAAAAACTGTTGAAATTTCGAATGGAATAAATTTAGAAGACTTTAATATCCTTCACTCAAAAGAAGAATGTAAGAAGATATTAAAGATGAATAGTGAGAATATTGTTCTATTCTTAAGTGCACTTTATCCCCTTAAGGGACCGCATATTCTTCTAAAAGCTATACCTGAGATCGTTAAAAAATGTAAAGATGTGCTTTTTGTCCTCGTGGGTGGAGGGGAAGTTGGAAGATATGAAAAGTTAGCAGAACAATTAGGGGCCCAAAAATACGTGAGGTTCACTGGATATATTGAGGAAAAACTAAAGCCTTTATACTACAAAGCTGCTGACATTTTCGTTCTTCCGTCAATAGAGACTTTTGAAGTCTTTCCAGTCGTTCTTTTAGAGGCTTCAGCAGCAGGCCTTCCTATGGTGGTAAGCGATTTAAAAACATTCAAGTGTATAATCGAAGAAGGTTATAATGGCCTTTTTACTAAAAGAGGTAGCGAGAAAGACCTCGCAGATGCAATAATTTATTTGTTAAGGAACGAAAGTACAAGGAGGATAATGGGAAAGAATGCACAAAAAAAAGTCAAAGCATACTCATGGAAGAAGATTGCTGAAGAGACTGAAAAAGTTTATAAGGAGTTAGTTAAATGATAATCGGTGCTTCAATTGGAGGATTTAAAGGTCTAACACTTGAACAGGCACTTGAATTATATTTAAAGTTATCTGACGATTTTAATCTAAAGGCAGTTGAAATTAGATTTGAAAAAGAAGGAAATAGACCTGCTTTATGGCACTGGGAAGCAGATAGAAAGTTAAGAAATTTCTTGAATAACTTTGAAGTCAAAGGAGCACATCTCCCTTTTGTTTATCTCAATCCTATATCTCAGAATCCCTATGTTAAAGAGATGTCCATAACTCAGCTTAAAGAAGCAATAAAAGTTGCATCTGACTTGGAGATGAATTATTGTGTCATGCATGCAAGAGGATTCAACTACGCTTTAACACAAGAGGAGAAATTTGAGGAATGGAAAAGGATTGTCATAGAGCTTTCAGAATTTGCGGAAAAGAAATCAATTTTGCTGACAATAGAAAATGCAGACTTCTTACATGATTTAAGCTTATTGGTGAGACTTGTAAGGGAAGTGAACTCTAAATGGCTTAAGATAACCATTGATATAGGTCATGCCCATATCAGAAAAGTTGCTCCACTTTCAACCTATCCATTAAAAGATTTAGCTCTGAGGATTTCTGATTTCTTTTTACCGTTATCCATCATTAAGAAAAACATGCCTTACGAAAAGTATGGCTCTTTGAGGAATTTTATTAAACTGAATAAAGAACTGATAGCTGTAGTTCATGTTCATGATTACAACGGAAGAAAAGACCATCTACCAATAGGAGAGGGGAAAATAAACTTCTCATTTCTTTCAGAGCTTAGGGATTTCAAAGGACCTTACATATTTGAGGTGGAATTTCAGAGCCATTATGAGGATTTCAGAAAGACTTATTACAAGTTCAAGGAGTTGATGAGTAGATGAGCGTGGCTGTGATTGGGGAAGCATTTATTGATGTCATAGTTCCGGCATGGAGCATAAAGAGGGGCGAAACATATCACAGGGAAATAAGAATCTTTGTCGGTGGATTGGCTAATGTTGCCATAGAGATCTCTAAGATGGGGGAAGAGGCAAAATTTGTTGGAAAAATTGGAGATGACCTTTTCGGCAAGTTCTTAAGGCAAACCTTGAAGCAATATGGCGTGAAAGACCTAATATTTGTAGACAAGATACTTCAAACAGGTTTGTGCATCTCGTTGGTTTATGAGAATGGCGAAAGAACGATGATTGCCAATAGAGGGGCTAACGATAATCTTAGCATAGAAGAAATTGAAAGCTGCATTGATGAGATAAAGAACTCCAGGATTGCTTATTTCTCTGGTTATTCCTTACAACGAGGGGAGACGAGAGAAAGTGTGCTGAAATGCATCAAAGATTGTCGTGAGCATGGAGTAGAAATCTATTTTAATCCAGGTGCTCCGAACATAATCAAAGAGGACTTTAAAGAAATAATCAAAAATTTCGTTGATGTTTTAATCCTCAATGAAGATGAGGCAAAAAAGCTTACAAGAGGGGGAGATACAAGCTTTGAAAGTCTAAATGAGCTTGTAGACCTTGCAGTAGTTACAAAAGGGAAGTATGGATGCACATTAATCAAAAATGGAAATGCGGTAAATGTAAAGACAAAGGAGATAAAAGTTCAAAATACTACGGGTGCTGGTGATGCTTTTTCAGCGGGATTCATTGTTGGAAAGCTTAGAGGAATGGACGATATAGAATGTGCAAAATTGGGGAATCAAACTGCTGCAAGGTTCTTGGAAGAAAGAAAAGGGGGTATTTAAATGACTCCTGTGCTTGCCGTTTTTATAGATGCTTTAAAACCAGAGAGCGTTGAACATATGGAATTCTTAAATTCTTTTGAGAATAAAGCAAGAGTTAAAACTGAATTACCTAGTTATTCCAACACATGTCATGCTTCTATGTATACAGGAGTTTATCCTGAGAAGCATAAACATTTCTTTATATGGAAATACTCTCCTAACTCCTCTCCTTTTAAGGTATTTTCAAGATTGAAATTACATAAGTTTGTTTATGATATTCGCATAAAATATTTACTTTATGCGTTAAGATGTAAGCTTAAATTTGGAATAGTTCCTTATGGTTACCTTTTCTTTGCAAGACATCCTTTAAACTATTGGGCAAATTTCGATTTTGAAATGATAAGATTTTGGGGAAGACCTTCTATGTATGTAGGAAAATATTCCACTATCTTTAAAATTCTCGATAAAGCAGGTGTCGAATATCAAGTAATATGGAGACCAAAAGGTTCATTAAGCAGAATCAATGTGAAAAATCCACCCGCTCCCTTAACATATATCTTCATCGGACATATGGATCCTGTTTCTCATACTTATGGGCAAGAATCTTCGGAAGCAAGGGAAATGCTCAAGCAAATAGACACGGTCTTAAAGAATAAGTATCTTAAATTTGAAAAGATTTATGGAGATAATTTTTTCTTCCTCGTATTTTCAGACCATGGGCAAACAGAGATTAAAGAGAGAGTGGATTTGTACTCACATTTTAAGTCAAAAGGGAGAAGTTTAAATGATTATCTCCACTTTATCGACTCCTGTTATGCAAGATTCTGGTTTAAGAATGAGAATGAGAGAAGGGAAATAGAGAAAGTGCTTAGTGAATTAGAAGATAAAGGTTTCATTTTAACTGAGAATGTTATGGACAAATACCATGCTAAGATGCCTAAAAATGAGTATGGCAACTTGATATTTAGCTTAGAGCCGCCTTATGTGTTTGATGTTGTTGACCCAAAAGCTATTTCCATGCATGGATATCTACCCAGCCATCCTGACATGGATGGTATTTGTGTGACAAACAGAAAAATAAAAAGTTCTTATATAAAACTTCAAGACATAACTCCTTCCATCTTACAAGCCCTCGGTTTAGAAATCCCTGACTACATGGACGGCGAGCCGATATGGAGATGAAGTATGTGGAAAATCCAAAGATTAACGAAAAGGTTGCAAAGATTATTGGGGGACTCAAGGAGGAGTTGGTTTCCCGGTTCCATCCAAAATCCATAATCATAAGTGGAAGCTTTGGGAGGGGTGAGGCAACAGTTATTGAGGAAAACGGAAAACTAAAATTTCTAAGCGATTGCGAAGTTATACTCATACCTTACAAGTGGATATTTAACAGGAGGAACTTAGAAAAGTTTGAGCAGGATTTTTATAAAAGAACAGGATTAAAGGTTGAAATCTGGGGATTTACTCCCACTCTATATCTTTTTCTTCCCTTTTTAAGCAAAAAAATTAAGCCGACGATAGCCGACTACGATTTAAAATATGGTTCAAAGGTTATTTACGGAAAGAATTACTTGGATAAAATTCCGGCCTTTAAACCTGAAGACATACCACTCTGGGAAGGTGTAAGGTTACTTCTTAATAGAATGGCTGAAGCGTTGGAGCATTTCTCTCTCAATCCAAGCGAGAATATGCTCTTCTGGACGGATAAAATAATTTTAGCTTGTCAGGATAGCTTGCTTCTACTTCTAAATGAATACACGCCATCATACAGGGAAAGAAACAAAAGGTTTATCAAGGTTTCCAAACACTTCAACTTGCCTTGTATTCAAACCCTTGTCGAATTTGCAAAAGGGGCAACACATCGTAAACTGGGATCTAATTCAGCTATATCTATGGACAGAAGATTGGAATATTGGTTTGAGGTTCAAAAGGTATGCGATGAAGTTTTAAGATACATCCTAAAAGAAGGATACAGCATCGAATTCAAAGATTATATAGAGTTTCAAGAGAAATATTTGAGTTCGGAACTTAAAAACTATACAACCCTTCCTTTTGATAATGTGATTCTTCAAAACCTTTTCAGGTTCTTTAAAGGGCGAATAATAGGGAATAAGCTTCCAACCTTAAAAATGTTATCAAAATTGCGTCGTTGGGATCACATAATCTATACGCTTATCCCCCTCATCTACTTCGCATTAGGAAAAGACTTAAAAGTAAACACGAGTTACTTGAGAAGGATTTCAGAGGTAGTATTCTGGGAGAAAATAAAAGCTGATAGTTCGTTCAAGAGCTGGGGAATAACTAAAGATGTCGTGATAAGCTCATGGCGTCAGATGATGTTGTAAATATGTTAGAAGTAAAGGTTGACTTGCTGAAAATTACGCTGGCTATTCAGTTAGCATTCTTGGGAGCATTCCTTTCCGATCAGCTTGGGTTTGAGCTCCCAATTCTGAGACAATTTGTAGGCTCACTATACCTTTTTCTTGTTCCCGGCATGCTTCTTATGCTTGCCTTAAGAATTAATGAAGCAGATGGCGTAAATTTTCTTCTATACTCCGTTGGCTTAAGTCTTTCATCGCTCATGGCTTTAGGATTGATATTAAACTTTGCAGGTCCATTAATAGGCATCGCTCGTCCCCTCTCAACTTATCCAACATGCACCTTTATAATTGCCTTTTCCGCAACTTTATGGATTTTCTGCATCCTTTATAGACGGAAAAATGCTGTTGCATCTTTTCGAATAAACAGAGAACTCATTCCTTGGATTATCGTTTTTCTGTTTCCTATTTTCCTATCGGTCTTCGGAGCCTATCTAGTATACTATGAAGGCAATAACACATTGCTTCTCGCATTATTAGTGATCATAGCGCTGATGGCTTTTTCTCCCCTATCAAAAAGAGCGCGATCACTTTATCCGCTGATAATCTTTGTTGCCTCCTTATCTCTCATTTACCATATCGTGTTATCGTCTTATTCTTTTGGGGGGGATACTCATATTGAATATGGCTTTTCTAACTTGGCGCTGGAGAGGGGAATCTGGGATCCATCCATCATGGCCAACTCTAACAATGCGGTAGCATCCCTAAATATACTTGTTCCTGTCTTGTGTCAGCTTAGTGCTATGAATGTTCTTCAAGTCTTCAAAATACTTTATCCAATAATACTTTCTCTGGTGCCGCTTGGATTGTATTCAGTATTAAAGAGACAGATCGAACCTGATTTAGCCTTCCTTTCAGCCTATTTCTATGTATCAGTACGTTTCTTCTACACTTGGGTATCTGAGTTTGTAAAGCAGGGATTTGCCATGTTCTTCCTCGTGTTAATCATATTAATTTTTGCATCAAAAATGAAAAGGAACCTGGCGAGGGAGCTCATGCTTGTGCTTTTCTCCTTCTCTTTAGTAGTATCCCATTACGGAGTGTCATATCTATTCTTAATTTTTGTTCCGATAGCTTATGCTTTTCAATTATTCTTTGAAAAGCAGGAATTTGACCGGAGTTTCAGTTCCTATATTCTTTTTTACATAGTGTTGATAGTCTTTTGGTACATGTACATTTCATCAGGATATGTTTTTGAATCAATTATAAGTATGAGTGATAGAATCATCTCAAACATCCACGAACTTCTCAACCCTAAAACTTCAGATACCTTAGCTTTGCTTACCAAAGAAACCCCATTCTTATCCAAGATGATTCTTAAAGGATTGTATTTGCTAACTAACGCGTTTATAGCACTTGGTCTTATGATGTTTATTTATAGCAAGTTGAAAGGAGCTAAGGATTCGAGTTGGAATTTGAATACGAAGTACGTTTCCTTCTCTGTTCCATCTTTCGGCTTCTTAGCCGCCAGCCTGTTTCCTTACGTTACTAAATATGGAATGGACATTTCTAGATCTTACTGCATTATCCTCTTATTCTTGGCACCCTTTTGTATAATCGGGTTCACAAGTATTTTGAAGAGTGTGAAAAAGCTCTTTAGAAAGAATGTGGATGCAGTGAAAGCTTTAGCCCTCTTCTTTACGATATTCTTACTTTTCAACTCTGGGTGGGTTACAGAAGTTGTTGGAGAAAAAGATGTGGGTTCAGTTGCCATAAGCCAAGCTCGAATAAAATCCTCTGGTACACCTTTTGAGAAAGCTTCTCTCTATACAAACTACTTTGCAGAGGAAGATATCTTTAGTGCAAGATGGCTCGCAAAGTACAGAACAAATACTCATGTGTCTTCCGATTTTTATGCTGTAAAAGTTCTATCTTCTTATGGTATGTTTGTAGGAAAAGGACAGCTATTACGAAAAGAACTGCTGACCCCCAATAGCATAAAGGATCTGGATAAAGGCACATACATATACCTCAGAAAGATTAGCTGGAAAGACGGGATAATGACGAAATCTGTTTGGGAAAAAGACTGGATATGGAACACATCCGATATAATGCCAGCTTTAAATCGCCTTGATAAGATATATTCAAATGCTGGAAGTGTAATCTTTTTACGTTAATTTGCAAGAATTTGAAACAGCGTATCAATTTGTTTTTTCTTCAACTGGTTTAAATTATCCGAGGAGGGACACACACTCTCTGTTATATCTCCAATGCAAGCCTTTAGAAGTAAATTAGCCCTAGGAGTTTTGTTATACAATCTACATCTACCTCCAAAGGAAAGGGTAGCCACACATGCGTGCACTCTGTCGCTATGAACTTCTTCTGCTTGAGAATATAGGAGCAAGTAGTCAAATGGTGACTCTGAAATAAACTTTTCAGAAGGTTTGGAATATGGTATGTGACTACATGTGACAACTTTGAATCCTTTTTCTCTAAAATCCTTTTCTAGGAATCTCTCGATTCTCGTATTTGCGGGATTATCGAAAGTTAAAACTACGAAAGGATTGATGTCCACTGTACTATTACTACTCTTAGCCATCACTGTATTAACTATATTGTTTACATAAAAAGCTGCGTCTAATCCATCAAAGCTATCTTCAGCCAGATCGCTGTAGAGTTCATAAGCGGTAGTATCCCGCGTTAAAATAAAGCGTGGTCTTATCTCTTTCAGTTTCTTTCGAACCATTTTTACCTCATAATCAGAATACGTCTCCCCTCCAACACCATAGAAAATTATATCGATATTCCTCCGCTTCAGCAGTTTCAAAAGCTTATCAAACGTTTGAAAATGCAAAGGTGTAAGTATACATCCTGAGAGAACAGCGTAATCAGCTTGTATAATTTCTGCTAAATTCAGTCTGTTGATATTTGGTGATGCTACAATACTCGACCTACACTTTTCCGAATACTTTTTAAATAATTCCCACTTCAGAAAAGGTTTGGCTATATATTTCAAAATAGAAATTTTTCTGTTTAAAAAGAGCCAGTTTGACCATAAATTTAAAGTTCCTACTGGTTGTATATATAGCTCCTCCCCAGCTTTTCTTACTTCCCCCGCTACTCTATATAGGGAATGGAGTGCTCCTATGTCTATAAACAAATTTCCAATGTTAGTATCCCACCTTTGCGTGAAATAGATTACTTTCTTCACCATACTCTTCACCCTTCTAATACCTTTTTATAGTCTCTAATAACTCTTTCGGTAATTGCGTTCCAATCGTAATTCCTTGCAATCTTCTTTGATTCACAACCCATTTTTTCTATAAAACCACTCTCGTAAATTTCCAGAACGGCATTTGCAATCGCTTCTGGATCTCTTGGCGGAACCAAGAAACCATTCACACCATGTTTAACCACCTGTGGGACTTCTGTAACGTTGCTGGCAATTACAGGCTTTCCGCAAGCCATTGCTTCCAGTATTACAATAGGTAAACCTTCAAATAAGGTTGGCGTAACAGAAATGTCAGCTAAGCTTATCAACTGAAATTTCTTTTTGTCTGGTACATTTTTGAAGTGCAAAACTTTTTGTTCTATACCAAGCTCTTTTAGTCTCATTTTGATTCTATTCTCTTCTGGACCACTTCCAATAAGAATTAATCTTACATCCAAGCACTTATTAAGTATGCCCAAGGCATCTATCAAATATATTACGCCTTTGTTTTTCACAAGTCTGTTGACATTTACCAAAATAATATCAGCATCTCCTATGCCTAAAGCCTCCCTACTTAGTTCTGATTTCTTTATGCTTTCCTCTATGAACTCAATCTCAACGCCATCTGGAATATAAATAAATTTATCTTCGCTCACTTCAAACTTTTCTGATATCCCCCTGGCTTGGATATTTCCCTCTACTGCAATTGCATCAGCATTCTTTACACAATATTCTAAAGGTTTTTCGATCAGTAGTTTACGCAGATATTTCTTAGCAAAATTTTGCTTTACCTCATGAGTCCCGTAAAGTCCGAAAGATTCAACAATAATTTTTTCCTTTCTCCCTCTCTTCCTTAAATACTGGTGAGCAGTCATACCGAAGGAATGAAGTATGTCAAAATCTTCCTTATATAGCCTTCTTGCGAGGTTAATATTAAAAAGATGATATGAAATTATGCTTCTCTTTGTGTCTGTTGTGACGTGTGGCGGCACAAATTCGTATTTAATGCTATCGTAAACCGTGCTTTCAACCTTCGGCTTTGGTGTTGAAGTTATTATCTTTACGTCAATTCCATTTCTCACGAGACGTTTCGCTAAATTGTATATATAAATCTCCGCACCCCCATATCTATGAAAGGGATGAACTCTTATCGCTGACATGATTACTCTCATTTCTATCACCTCTCAGCATTTTCAATCCCGCTGGGAATGCAACAATGATATGCCCAAAGAGCCAACCAAGACCCGCACTTACAATTCCTATCATCGGAAGTAATACATATGCAACTCCAATGCTAAAACTAGCTATTAAAGCATACATCACTATTATATTCTTTACTCTTCTTTTGATCCTTTCCGTCGTTGCGTAAAAATGCACAAATGTAAAGGGTATAGCCGTTAATGATAATATAAGTAAAAGATCAAAAGAATTTTCGGCGTATGATTTACCGAATAGGAGCAGAAGTTTATCGCCAAGAGCAAATACTCCAATAAGTGCAAGAATAAGGAAAAGGTATGCAAATTTAATGGCTTTTAATGTTACGCCTCTCAGATTTTCTCGATTGTATGAACCTTCAGCGAATAGCGATGTCCCTATAACCCCTGGGATTACATACAGAACAGAAGATATTGACCATGCTATATAAAAGTATGCAGTCATTTTAGCAGATAGCAGGGAGATAATTAGCAGTGGAAGTAATCTGTTTGGAAGATACCAGAGGTTCTCAGCTATATAATTTCCAAAGGAAAAGTGAAACATCTCATTCACAACCCTTCTTTCAACTCTTGGCATAGGAAAGTATCCTCTACATAAGTAAGGCATGAAGACAAAAAGACTTAACAACATTGCAATAATAGTAGGAATTCCCCAAGCAATAAACAATCCAAGAGAGCCTAAAGATGCGAAAAGTGGAATCAAAACTAATTTTAAACTCGAACTTGTAAGAGCTTGGAAGAATGTAAACTCAGCCCTTCTGAAAGCTGCAAATTCTGCTTGCTGAAAGAGTGTTAAAGCAAATAAGACTGTGAACACGATGAAGAGCGGAGTGAACTTTGAACCTTTTATAAAAGAGAGGGAAGGAGTCCATAGGTTTGAACCGATGATAAAGATAATTGCTAATAATGCACTTACGAGAACTATTATTGTTAGACAAGAATTAATCAGTTCCCTTTTCTTCGGCTCATTGGGTAGGTATCTGATTATCCCAAACTCAAGACCCAGTCTTGAAAAACCTGCCAACAGAGTTATCGCAGAAATAAGTGCAGCTACTATACCTATTTCACTTGGCGTGTAAAAGCGGGCAGCAATCATCCAGAAGACAAAGCCCAGAATCGAAGGTATTGCCGTAGCGAGCAGAAGAAAGTAAGAATTCCTATACAAAGGGTCTCCAAAGTGTTCTTTCAATTCTTTCCAGCTCCTCGGTATCTGAATTTTTGCATTCATAATTTTAGGAACCTCCTTAAACAATCTACAATTATCTCAGCATCTTTTCTATTCAATTTTACGCTACTGGGCAGGTTTACTCCTTCTCTTGCCAATTTCTCTGCAACTGGAAATCTTCCGTCTCTTTTATGAATAGGCAATATGTGTATAGGAATAAAGAAAGGTCTTGTCTCAATTCCCTTTTCTTCCAGCCTTTTCATCAGTTCATCTCTGCCAATTTTAGCTTTATTTTCAATCAATATCGAATACATCCAGTGAACGCATTTTGCCCAAGGCATTTCTGGATGCAGTTTAATTAATCCTTTTTCCTCTAATTCTTTCAATTTTTCGGCATACCATTTTGCTATCTGTCTCTTCTTTTCAATAAACTCATCTAACTTCCCGAGCTGAGCGATACCAATTGCTGCCTGCAAATTTGTCATCCTGTAATTAAATCCAACTATATCATGCCAATACTTTTTATGCTTGCTCATTCCATGATCTCTCAACAGTCTCATTCTTTCTGCTAATCCCTCATTATTTGTTACACACATCCCTCCCTCACCGGTAGTTATTATTTTATTACCATAAAAGCTAAAGCAGGCAATATCACCAAAAGAACCCACTTTCTTCCCCTTGTATTCTGCTCCGTGAGCTTCAGCACAATCTTCTATCACATACAATCCTTTATCTTCAGCTATATCCATTATCCAATCCATGTCGCAAGGGTGTCCATAAAGATGCACAACTATTATAGCCTTTGTATTTTTAGTAACTTTCTCTTCAATTTTTTCTGGGTCTATGCACCAATATTCAGGATGAGAATCAACAAAGACAGGTTTTGCATTGCAGTATGTTACAGCGTTGGCTGTAGCGACAAAGGTTAGAGTGGGAACTATTACTTCATCGTTCTTTCCAATTCCTAACGATTTTAATGCTAAATGTAAAGCTGCAGTCCCATTAGCGGTTGCAACACCATATTTAACGCCACAATACTTAGCAAATCCCCCCTCAAATTCTTCGATAAATTTCCCCTTTGATGAGATCCAGCCAGACTTCACTGCCTCGATCACATTCTTTAACTCTTCTTCTCCTAAACATGGTTCAGCAACTGGAATCATTTTACACCCTCAAAGCTCTTGTCAATATCTTATATTCGCTTGGATAGTTAGGAGCATCCCACGGGAATTTCTCACCATTAAGCCATCTTTCCCATCTTTTTAGATCCTCTTCGACCATTATTTTAACCAACTGCTGGAATTTAGTTCTTGGTTTCCATCCAAGCTTTTTCTTAGCCTTAGAGTAATCACCACATAGATAGTTCACATCTAAAGGTCTCATAAACCTCTTATCCACTTTAACATATTCTTGCAGATCCAAGCCAACGATATTGAAAGCAATTTCACAAAACGCCTTAACTGAGTGTGCTTCTCTGGTCGCTATTACGTAATCATCAGGTTCATCTTGCTGCAGCATTAACCACATCGATTCTACATATTCTGGAGCATAACCCCAATCTCTCTTAGCCTCTAAATTCCCCAATCTTAACTCTTTCTCCAATCCTAATGCAATTTTTGCTACGGCATTTGAAATCTTTCTTGTTACAAACTCTAATCCTCTTAAAGGTGATTCATGATTGAATAGTATACCATTTACTGCGAAAATACCATAAGCTTCCCTATATATACGAGTTATCCAGTAGCCATATAATTTGGCAGCGGCATAAGGTGATGCAGGTTTAAATTGTGTTTCTTCATTGAGCAATCCTTCACTTCTCGAATTACCATATAATTCAGATGTAGATGCTTGATAAAATTTTATCTCTGGATTTACCTGCCTAATCACTTCTAAAATCCTTGTTACAGCCAAACCACTAACATCACCAGTTGCTATTGGTGTTTCAAAGGATGCTCCTACAAAACTCTGTGCCGCTAAATGATATACCTCATCCGGCTCTGATATCCTTATTGCTTCCAAGATCGAACTCGTATCGGATAAATCAATAGGAATCAAATTTACTTTATCGAATATACCTAAATATTGTAAACGCCAAAAATTAGGCGATGACAATCTACGATATGTCCCATATACTTCATACCCCCTCTCTAACAAAAACTTCGCTAAATATGCTCCATCTTGCCCAGTTATACCCGTGATCAATGCTCTCTTCACTTCTCCTCACCTATCAATATCTAATATCAACCTGCACAAATTTATTACTTCTCATCCCTACAAAATTACTTTCATCTTCTTAAACTCATTGCGAGCCACTGCATCTTCACGTCCAAATTATTCAAAGCTTTCACACTGAAGCAGTCGAAACCTAAAAGCGAGAGCATGGAGATCAAGCCCATAGCTGAAATAATAGCAGATGCAAGACCTATGTCGGCAGTGGAGTAAAACCTTGCGGCAATCAGCCAGAAGAAGAAGCCTGAGCCTGCTGATGTGAGGGAGGAGAACATGAGGAAGTATGCATTCTTGAAAAGGGGGTCGCTCAGATGCTTTTTCAGTTCCTCTCTGTTTTTCGGTATCCAAAGCACCATGCTTAAATCCTCCTCGCAAGCCCCTAAAGATGAGAGACACTTGCCTACTGTTTTGAGATTAATTTTATTTATATCCTCACCCACCCAAACTCCTCTCTTTTCACTTTCCCAATTACTTCCTTGAACAAACTTCTTATCTCTTTCTCATATTTTTCCTCCTTATAAAGTATAATCCCGTCATGAATAGCATCTAAAGCGGTGGGATGCCCCTTGCTAATCATCTTTTTAAATTCC
>Ga0190316_1000222_pt1 | contig 15922 bp, 12 predicted proteins | sample 48701112_MG_FD_161663 | JGI IMG/M metagenome (GOLD analysis project Ga0190316, IMG submission 161663) | Hydrothermal vent sediment bacterial communities from Southern Trench, Guaymas Basin, Mexico - 4870-11-1-2_MG | ecosystem: Environmental > Aquatic > Marine > Hydrothermal vents > Sediment ... | reverse complement strand
TCCGTCAGATCGAAGGGCAGGCACTGCGACGCTTGCGCCATCCCAGCCGTAGCCGGGACCTGAGAGATTATCTTTATTAAAGGATGACAAGTAGCCGCGACTTACAGTAGTGCCAATTAGCATTATGGGTCTCTGGGACTTTGCATGGTGGGTGTACCAAGAGGTGAATTTTTCACCACGGATTACACAGATTGCACTGATTTTTTATTTTTTTTCGCGTGAATTCGCGCTATTCGCGGTTGATTTGGGCTCGACCATGCGAAATCCCAAAGAGCCACCACGGATTAGTGGGCACTGCCTGCCCACACTACGCACAGCTTGCACTGATTTTTTTATTTTTTTCGCGTGAATTCGCGCTACCTGTCCTGAGTCTCCGAAGGATTCGCGGTTGATTTTGGCTCAACCATGCGAAATCCCAAAGAGCCAATTCGACTAGACCTCCGAGGTCTAAGAAGCCGTCTTATCCCAGATGAAGCAGACGGTTTAGCCAAGATGTTTCCTCTTGATTCGCGGTGTGTTCTGTAGAGGATACCGGCGTCGCCGGTGGTTGAGGCTGCGAGCGGTTGTCCCGGTCTTGCAGCGCTCGCTGCGTCGCCGCCGCTACATGCTCTACTTTATCCTGCGCCAGCTGCTCCAGTGCCCGACGTACTGCAGGCGTGTCATCATCTAAGGCGCACAGGGCGAAGGCGAGGGAAGCCCGCAAGTAAGCGTTGTTATCGGTTACTAACGTCAGCAACGGCTCCAGTGCCCGCGCATCTCCCAGGGAAGCCAGGGCCTCTACCGCTGCCGGGCGCACCAGTGGACTGGGGTCTTTCTGGGCCATGGCTATCAACGTGGGGACTGCCTCGTGATCTCCCAACTCGCCAGCGACGTGCGCTGCTATCCGGCGCACGCGCGGATCCGCGCAGGAGAGCATCCGCCGGACATCCGGCGCCGCCGCTACGTAGCCGAGGTGGCCCAGGCTTTTGAGCGCCGCCAGTCTCAGACTCGTGCTGGGATCCGCCAGCGACTCAACCAACGCCGGCCCGGCCTGGCGCTCTCCCACTCGCCCCAGGGCCGTCGCGGCCAGAGAGCGCGCGCCGACGTAGCCCCGCAGTACCCGAATCAAAACCGGCGACACCGCTTGCGTCTGGAGTTCCCCCAAGGCGATCACCAACGTCTTCACCACGGGCAGATCGCGCGGTGAGGGAGAGTGCAGGTATCCCTCCAACATTTCCACCAGCCGGGGAACAGCTTCAAGTGTGCGAAGTCGCCGCAACGCCGTAACGACCGTGCGACGAATACGCGGGTCATCCGTTTCCAACAGAGGCAAGAGTACCTTTCCCAGGTCGGGAATTCCCAGCTTGCCAATGGCATTGATCGCCGCGCGCCGCACGTAGAAGTTAGGGTCCTCGAGCAGCTGGAGCAGCGCGACTTGAGATTCTTTCGCCTGCAATTGTCCCAGTGCAATTGCGGCCGCGCGCCGCACAAAGGAACTCGGATCACGTAGGGCATCCATCAAGGGGAAAATGGCCTCCGGCCCACCGATGTGTCCCAGGGATTCTGCAGCTGCGCTACGCACGTAGGTGTTTACGTCATCCTTGAGGGCTTGAGTGAGAAAGGGCAAAGCTTCTGGGGACTGGAGCTCTCCCAACTCGGTGGCAGCCCGAGAACGCAAGCGGGGATTAGGACTTTGTAAATTATCAACACAGCGTTTGACAGCGGGGGCTAGCGATTGTTCCGCATTGTTTAAGGTCACTCTGGCCACCTTTTCTTCTATGCTGGCTTAATACTTGATCAAGCTTGAACAAGTATAGCACAGGGTGGCGATGTCGCAAATAAGTGAATGGCAAATGAAGAAAATTAAAAATGATGGGTCTCTGGGACTTTGCATGGTGGGTGTACCAAGAGGTGAATTTTTCACCACGGATTACACAGATTGCACTGATTTTTTATTTTTTTTCGCGTGAATTCGCGCTATTCGCGGTTGATTTTAGCTCGACCATGCGAAATCCCAAAGAGCCAGCATTATTTCCAAATCTCGCTCCTGCTGGACTATTTTCGAGATAGAGGCGGAGATGTCGGATGAGTTATACCCGTAAAACCAAGATGACAATGCGTGTCTGGCCGTGGCGTCGGGAGTGCGAGAGCTCCTGACGACCAGGCCCGTCAGGCACGGGACACGGCCATCATCCGCCAGCCTCGCTGGCGTTTTTTTTGTGCGCGGCGCAGGAATATTTTCATTAATACTTTATCAATCAAATCCTGGCACAAAAAGCAAGAATTTCAACGCAGAGACGCGGAGGGCGCAGACCGTAGGTGGGGGCAGGTAGTGCCCATAGTTTTTTCTGTCTTTCTCCGTGCCTCCGTGGTGAATTTCCTGGTCTTTTCAGTAGACTCAAGAATACCAATTGCAAGGAGCGATATCATGAACAAGAAAATCTTAGTTGCAGTGGCCTGGCCTTATGCGAATGGCGATCTCCACGTGGGGCATCTGGCGGGAGCTTATCTCCCCGCCGATATTTTCGCACGTTACCACCGGTTGGCCGGCAACGATGTTTTGATGGTCTCCGGGTCCGATTCTCACGGCACCCCCATCACCGTACACGCCGAGCAGGAAGGGGTGACGCCACGCGAGATCTTCGAACGCTACCACGCACGCTTTCTGAAGGCGCAGCAAGAGATCGGCATTTCCTACGATCTGTTCACTCACACCGATACGCCTAATCACCATCGCGTAGCGCAAGATATCTTTTCGCGCCTTCTGGAACATGGCTACCTGCACCTCCGTCGCCAAAAGCAGTTTTACTCCGAGACGCGGCAACGGTACTTGCCCGACCGTTACATTGAGGGGACTTGCCCCTATTGCGGTTATACTGAGGCGCGCGGCGATCAATGCGATAACTGTGGTCGTATATTGGACGCGCTGGAATTGATCAATCCCCGTTGTAAAGTCGATGGCGCGACGCCCGTGGTACGGGAGACGGAGCACTTCTTCCTCGATTTGCCCAAACTGGAAACTCAGGTACGGGCTTTTCTGGCGGATGATAAGGAGCACTGGCGTTCTAATGTTCTCAATTTCTCGCGTAATTACGTGAAGAGCGGGCTGCGGGAGCGACCCATCACCCGCGATATTGCCTGGGGCATCCCCGTGCCACTGGAGGGATACGAGGGTAAGTGTCTCTACGTCTGGTTCGAGGCTGTGATCGGCTATCTTTCCGCCAGCATCGAATGGGCGGAGCTCGTTGGCGAGCCGGAGGCCTGGAAGGCGTGGTGGTACGAGCCGGACGCGCTGACCTACTACTTCATCGGCAAGGATAACATCCCCTTCCACACGCTCATCTGGCCGGCCGAACTACTCGGATTGGAGCGGATTTACGAGGACGAGCGGCACTTGAATCTGCCCTACGACGTGCCTGCCAACGAATTTATGAATATCCAGGGGGCGCAGGCTTCCAAGAGCCGCAACTGGGCGATCTGGATGCCGGATCTGCTTTCCCGTTATGATCCCGATGCGATACGTTTCTACATCACCTCCGTGATGCCGGAGACGAGTGACAGTGATTTCTCCTGGCAGGACTTCGTTCAGCGGAACAACAGCGAGCTGGTGGGTGTTTGGGGGAACCTGGTGAACCGGGTGCTCTCCTTCACCGCCAAGCACTTCGAGGCGGTACCGGAGCCTGGCGTGCTCGGCGACGTTGACCGCGTGTTGTTGGACAAAGCCGAGGCCGCTTTTGAGACAGTGGGCGCGCACCTGGCAGCGGCGCAATTTCGCGCCGCCTTGAGCACGGCGTTGGGTCTGGCCCGCGAGGCCAACCGTTACCTGGAGGTCAAGTCACCGTGGAAACAACTTAAGGAGGATCGCGTCGCTGCCGGGACCAGCCTCTACGTGGCATTGCAGGCGATAAATGCCTTGCGGGTGCTGCTGGCCCCCTTCCTGCCTTTCTCGGCGCAGCGGGTACACGAGATGCTGGGGTACACTACTTCCTTGTTCGGAGAGCAAACTATCACCGAGGTCGGTGAGGGCGCGCGGGGCAAGCATGACGTGCTGCGTTACGACGCCAGCGAGGCTGCCGGCTGTTGGAAATTCGAGGTTTTGCCGGCGGGCCGCCCGTTGCAAAAACCCAGACCGCTCTTCAAGAAGCTGGACGAGAGCGTGATCGCGGAGGAATTGGCCCGGATGGGCAGCTGACGCGCGGTATCTTTTCAATAAATAGTGGGAAATAGCTGTGGCCGGTCTCCCGACCGTGCCACAGAGGGGTGGTCGGGAGACCGGCCCGGGGCGGGTGCGTTTCACGATAGTATTCCTGAAAATGTTGGTGTATCTTCTCAATAATCCGGGGCGTCTCGAACCGGTCTTGCTCTTTTCTGCCACTAATTACACGAATTTCACTAATTTTCCTCTCTTTTTCGTGTTAATTCGTGAAATTTGTCCTGAGTCCTCGAAGGATTCGTGGCTGGTTTTTGCTGTGCTCCATGATTTGCCCCTACTTTTTGAGAAGATACGTGTTGGTAGCCTTGTTAAGCGGAAAATTTACCGCCAAGGCGCAAACCGTAGGTGTGGGCAGGCAGTGCCCACAACGCCCAGTTTCCCTGAGTTTTCTTTGCGCCTTGGCGTCTTGGCGGTTTAAATTGTCGTCTCCATGATCGCCAACTAATCTTGAAACATGCCTTTTTGCCTGGAGGCATTGACATGCTTCTCTCTCGTGCTATATTGAGAATATGATGGGCATAATGGTTGAGAGCTTTGAGCTCAACCACGGAGGGAATTATGCGCCGGCAGTTTAAAGTACTGGTTATAGATGACGAGCTTGAGCTCCTTGATGTGCTGCGGGTCTCTCTGTCAGTCGAGGGTTTCAATGTCCTGGTAGCCCCCAACGCCATTTCCGGCTTGCGTCTGGCGTATAAGGCACATCCCGATATTATTCTACTGGACGTGATGATGCCGGAGATGGACGGATTTGAGGTGTGCCGGCGCTTGCGAGAGATGAGCGATGTTCCCATCATTTTCCTGACGGCCCAGGGAACCATTGAGGACATAGTACATGGTTTCTCCGCCGGTGCCGATGACTACATCGTGAAACCCTTCGATCTGCCGGAATTGCTCTGCCGGTTGCGTGTTTTACTACGTCGCGTCGCGCAACAGGAGCAAAAGGATAGTGACATTCTCTTTGTGGCCGACTCCGTCATGTTGGATTACAACCAACACAAGTTGGTGCTGGGGAACCGCACGGTGCATCTGACCCCCATAGAATTTGATCTGCTGCGGCTCTTGATTCGTTATCACGGCAAGGTGCTCAGCACGGAAGCCATTCTGACTCACGTTTGGGGAACAGGCCTGATCGGAGACCCTGATCTGGTCAAACAATACATCTATCGCTTGCGACAGAAGATCGAGGAAGATCCTAAATCTCCCCATTATCTCCACACAGTTTGGGGAGAAGGATATTACTTCGATGCCGAAGATATCTCCTGATCTCTGGCCCCTGAATAAAAGCAATCTACCTGACCCCCAGCGTTTACAGATGCCAGGGGTCTTTATGATTTCTTCACTTTTCTTCCACTTATCCCACACTATTCTCTGTTAAACTAAGAATGGTGGTGGGGGGTTATTTTTGAGGCAGCCGCTGAAACGCTAAAACGCTGGGCCGCACCCAGTCACCATTCACTACTCACTACTCACTAATCACTAATCACCATTCACCAATTTATTTTCAGAGCAGGTGACGACTAAAAGCGAGCTGGAAGATGACTAAAAGAATACTGGTAATTGACGACGATTTTGATGCTCTTACCTTACTTCAGTCGGCGCTGGAACGTGAGGGTTTTGATGTTACTGTGGCGCGCAATGGTAGAGAAGGACTTCGACAGGCCTACATAACTCGACCCCATCTCGTGCTCCTGGATATTGTGATGCCGGAGATGGATGGGTGGGAAACCTGTCAGCGGCTTAGGTATATATGCGACGTACCGATTATCATCCTTAGCATCAAAGCGGACCAGACGGAGATCGTGAAAGGTTTATCGCTGGGTGCCGATGATTATATGACCAAACCCTATAGCTTTGATGAACTCAAGTCCCGCATCCATGCGAGGTTGCGTCGCACCTCCAGCAAGAACCAGCAGAACTGGAAGGCTGACTACGATGATGGCTATCTGTCCATCAACTTGATGGAGGGGGCCGCTAGATTGGATGGAAGAATAGTCGAGTTGACCCCTACTGAAACGCGCTTGCTATCCTACTTGGTCAGCCAGCGCGGGCGGGTGCTCCCTCGCCGCGAGCTCCTGACGAACATCTGGGGGGCGCAGTACGAGGACAAAGTCAGCTATTTGAGTGTCTACATTCGTCATTTGAGACAGAAGATCGAAGAGGATCCTTCTCATCCCCGTTACGTATGTACCCGTTGGGGCGAAGGATATTATTTCGCAGGGAAGTGATCGTCATGGCGAAAAATCAAATGTTGAACAGTGCCAAAGGCAGGAAGACGGTGCTCTGTATTGAGGATGACCGCGATGTCCTCGAGCTGCTCCAGATTATTTTTGAACAGGAAGGGTATCACTGGGTGGGCGCCTTCGGTGGCCGTGCCGGCTTGCATACTGCCCAGTCGCTCAAACCCGACTTGATCCTACTCGACATCATGATGCCGGACATGAACGGCTGGGAGGTCTACGCCCGCGTGAAAAGTGACGTGGAATTACGGCACATCCCGGTGATGATCCTCACCGTGAGAGACGCCAGGTGGGATAGACAGCTGGCGTTACAGGGCGCTCAGGTCGCCGACTACGTGACTAAGCCTTTTACACCAGACAATCTGATATGTAGAGCACGTCAGGTGTTAGAAAATTGGTATCATCTCAATAATCCGGGGTAATTTTTACCACAGAGACACGGAGAGTACAGAGTTTTTTATTTTTTCTCCGTGTTCTCTGTGGTGAGAAAAACAGATGACGAAATGTTTCCCCCTAAATATTGAGAAGATACGAAAATTGTGGCTAACACATTTCGGGATAGTTAAGGAGGGATAACTCGTGGCAGAAAGATTGAAAACGATCTTGTGTATTGACGATGAACCGGGAATACTCGACCTTATTGAACTCATCTTGAAACGCGAGGGCTTCAACTTTGTTGGCGTTCAAGGGGGACGAGGGGGGATTGCAGCGGTGCGTGAAGTCAGACCGGACTTGGTCTTGCTCGATTTGATGATGCCGGACGTGAATGGTTGGGAGATCTACTGGCAGATGAAGGCCGATGTTGCCACGGAGAACATTCCGGTGATTATCGTCACGGTCAGAGCAGGGAGTATGGACCGCGTGATGGCCCAGCAGATCGCCAAGGTGGACGATTACGTGATTAAGCCCTTCATCCCCGGGGAATTGGTGCGGTGCATCCACGAAGTGCTGGAGCAAGGGAGAACTCAATGAAAAGCTATCGCCAGGAACTTTGGTTCAACACGCCGCAGCGCAGGGCCTTCATCAACATCACGCCGCAGGTAATGGCCTGCCTGCGCGAAAGCGGCATCCGGGAGGGGCTGGTTTTGGTCAACGCCATGCACATCACCGCGTCCGTGTTCATCAATGACGATGAGTCCGGCTTGCACCAGGATTACGAGGAGTGGCTGGAGCTGCTGGCGCCTCACGCCCCCATCAGCCGCTACCAGCACAACCGTACCGGCGAGGACAACGCCGATGCGCACCTCAAGCGCCAGGTCATGGGGCGCGAAGTCGTTGTTGCAGTCACCAACGGGCGGCTGGATTTTGGCCCGTGGGAGCAGATCTTCTACGGGGAATTCGATGGGCGGCGCAGGAAGCGCGTCCTGGTGAAGATCATCGGGGAGTAGTCGTCGCCGGCCGGTTTACTTCAGATGTCGAGGAGTTTGTATATCTCTTGCCGCGTGCTCTCGCGGTTGAGCACATCCTCGATGGTAAACCAGCGATCAATAGCGTCTTGATGAGAGGCTAAATCCTGTTGAGCCTGCGCGCTCATTGAAATTTTGTACATGATGAGCAAGGTCAAGGCATGAGGATTGGTCTGTTTGGTCCGACTCAAGCTTTTGATGGCTGCCCCCACGCGCTCCAAGATCGCTGCTGGATCTATGCCACCTTTGATTTCCACCGCTGCTGAGATTTTCTGGCCTGTTCCATAGATCGCAATGTCCGGCTCACTGCTGTACCGGATGCTCCGCCCGTCGGTTAAGATGTCCTCAGTTCTTTCAGCATTGGCTTTCTCCAGCAATCCTCGGTCACGGACTCGACGGCGAATTAATCCTTTGACCAGTTCCTCTGCCACGTCGCCTTTCCGGTTTTGCCACGATCCTTGTGTTGTTGATCCTGCCGTCATACCTCGCCATAGGTCAAATTCACGGGGGTCAACCTGTTTGTCTGATTCAATTAGTTGGCTGATCAATTCATTAAGACGGCGGGCGACAGCCTGGGCTTTCTTTTTCTCGAGAGGACGTTTATTTTTGCCTGTCTCAAAACGTTCGATGCTTAGCCCGATGTTATTCATTGATTTTCGGGAGACCATTGCCAGACCTCGGTAATAGCCTATTGAGCGGTCTATGTGCATCAGGATGGTGGGATGAGCAAAAGCACGCACCGGTTTAATTCCCTGATGGATGATCTTATTCCAGGCTGTTTGGGAGATGCGGAGCATTTCCAAGTCCCAATCCAGGTCTTCGCCCCGCACTTCCTCGAGTGCGTAGGCGATTTTTAGCAATTCATATTCGTGAAGCTTTTGATGAAAGAAGGCGCTCTTTGTTGTTTGATCAAGCAGCCAACGCTCGTGTCTGTCCTGGTCATTGTCGGAGGCGGTCATTGTCTACCGTCCTTTCGATGTGTGCAACGTGGAGATGGCTAAGGTTTTTGCCAGAGGGTAATGCTTTTTCGCAGCGCTTCACGCCCGAATTTGCCCATTTGCTGGCTACTGTTCCCCTTCCGTTGGGGGAGTACGTATACTTTGACCGGTTCAAAGCCGATTTGCTCGGCCAAATTGGTGCTTAGCATATCCACGGGGATGATCTCGCCGGCGTAACGCACGTTGTCGTTGACAAATACCACGTAGGCTCCGCTCCGGCACGTGCGATATAATTCAGCAAAGACAAGGGTCATCTCCGTGAAGTATTGGTTGATCATCGTCAACACGCCTCTGTTGTTGACGTCGCCGCGTTGATTCCTGATCTGCAGCGCCGTGTTGATCTCGGCAAGGGCGGCATTGTTTTGAGCTACAGCTAAGATATGGGCGTAGCGACTTGCCTGTCCAATGGATTGGTAGAAAGCACCCAGTTGATCTACTTTGGATTTACTTTCGACTGTACACGATAGCTGATCTTGTCGCAGGTTGAAGATCTCTTCACCCACGCCTAAGTAAGCCAATTCTAAAGCATACGTGCGAGTGTAGTCATAGCGGTTGGCGTATGGCGGCGAGGTGATGACTCCTGCAAACCGGTTGGCCTCAATTTTAGGGAGCGCGTAGAGTGTGTTTCCCTTGATCAATGCCTGGTGACTGGGAGGCGGAGGGTCTTTTTGTAAGGCGACCACGTCAAAAACGATCTTGTCCAGGGCAGCGATGAAGGAGCTTCTGACGTCTGGCAGATTGCCTTTGTAGATTCCTTTGGTGGGTTTTTCCCCTTGCGCAACGCGTTTCTCATTGCGTTCGCGTACTTTTTCCGCGCGCCGGTCCCAGCGTAGATATTGCCCATCTTTCCTGGTGTAGCTGATTTTCTCCAGAATACTTACCAGGATGAACCGGCACAGGTTCTTGGCGTTCTCACTGGCTTTCAAGGTTTCCACCCAGTCGGTATAAGCCATCAAATCGCGCTCTATCTGCTCGGGAAATGCTGTCCGGGTAATGGTAAGGTGCGGGAACTTTGTCGAAGTTGTCGGAGGTGTAGTTTCGCTCACCAATTTCCGAATGTGGTGTAATTCATCCACGTCATAGTTGAACACTTGCGATTTGACTTGCCACGCTAGCTGGCTGTGGGGGAGCAATTCAATCCCCATTGCGTCAATCCCCAACATCTGGGCGACCAGCAGAGTGGTGCCAGAGCCGGCGAAAGGGTCAAAGAGTATATCGCCTGGACCGATGCTAAACTTGTCAATCAATATCTCAACCAGGGTGGATGAGAAGCCTTCCCGGTATTTGAACCAGCTATGTAAAATCTTGGTTTTGTTAGCTTGGAAGCTGACGATCTTCCGGCTGAATTCGTCGGTCTCTTCCAGCAAAGTGCCATAACGTGATTCAAGGGCGAGACGCGCGGTTTCGCGGCATACGCCATCGTGTGAGAATGTGTGGCGCACCGGTCTCACACGAACTTGTCTGGCATTTGGAAAGAGTGTCAACTGTTTCATTGGGGACGCCTCGGGGGGAAATGCGCGTATTTCCCCCCTGTTTTGAGTCTTAACTTTTCAGGATTGTTACAGCGCGGCCTCTAACAATCTCATGACCTGGTAGCCGGAGGCTGCCTCGGCTTTTCGCAGTCGCTTGAGCAGGGCGTAGTGCGCCGCCAGCGTCTCGGCGACGTTGGCTTCTTCATCCACCAACGTCTCTATTGTGACCAGGAGCATGACCCACCAGAGGAACATCTTGAAGGATTCCTGGTTGAACCACAGGATGTCCTGGTAGCGATTGACGCCTAAGTAGGCTTGTACTTCGCTCACCCGTAGCGCGACGCGCAGCAGGCGATAGGCGCGCTCCTCTTGCGGTGCGTCGCCATCGAGCCAATTGGGGGCGTTGAGCAATAATTTGATGGTTGTCACGGCACGCCAGGCTTCGCCCTCGTCCAGACCCAGCTCGCGGAGGGCGCCGGCGATGAGCTTGCCCAGCAGCCACTCGTCGAGCCAGCTGCGGCTGAGCTCCCGGGCGTCTTCTTCAGTCACCATCTGCCCCAGCGCGTGGGTGAAGAGCCAACCGAAGAGCGTGCCCCAAACCGCTGTTTCATCCCCGTCCAGCCCGGGCATGAGATATGCCGTGAGCTCCGGGGTGGGAAGCCTGGCGGGCAACGTCAGGATGATCTCCAGCTTATCTCGCACCGCGCGGGCGATGGCTACTTCGTCGCCTTGCCCCTGGGTGACGGACTTGATCGCCCGTAGCAAATCAAGCATCTTTTGCTCCACTTGCTCCAGGACGCGCGGGTCAACTGCGCCACCCGATTCGGTGACGCGGGCCTCCAGCAGCCAGCGGAAAGCCGGTGCGCTGACCAGCATCCGCAGCGGTGCGTGGACGGGAGCCAGGAAGAGCTCCTTCAGCGCCCCGGCGATGCTGGGGACGCCACGCCCGTCGAGGGTCGCGTTCAGCTGGCCGTATTGTCCCCACCGGTTTTCATGCACCTCGCGGAAATCTACGAAGACGTGACCCTGGTAAGCGTGCAGCTCGGCGTACAGCCCCCGCTCGCAGAGATCCTGGCAGCTGCGGATGTATTCTAAATTGGTGAGAACGTCGCGGAAGATGAGGTAGCTATCAGGATTAGCGGAGATGCCTAGCCCTTCGGCTAACGTTTTTTGTACCAGCGTTTTCTCGCCATCAGTACCTTTGACAGCGTAGGCGGCGGAGGTGCGTACCCAGCCGCGCGTCTCGGCGTAGCGGTTGTGGTAGAGTACCAGCGAGCGTTCGCCGCCTGTCCGGTTGGAGTAGGCGAAGACGTTTTCATCCACGTTCCCGCTGGCGGTGTAGAAATCGTAGAGCAGGAAATTCTCGACTTCCGCGAAGAGATAGCGCTTGTGCAGGATGGGGAAAATCTGTCGCTCATGGCGTTCCACCAACCACTGATCGGGATGCTCGTCCCAATAAGCGCGGCGGTACTCCATGCCGTACTTCTCCGTGTAGCCTTCGATCTGTCCGTGACCGAACATCGGCAGACCGGGCAGCGTCGCCATGACGGTGCAGATACCGAAGTATTTGTCACCCTTGCCGAACTGCTCTACGGCGGTGCGCTCGTCGGGGTTGTTCATAAAGTTCACGTAGCGTTTGAGGATTTGGGGATCGAATTCCAGCGTATTTTTGATGAGCTGGCGGTACTCGGCGTTCTTCTCGTCACGCATCATGTTCATGAACGCGCTGTTGTAGACGCGGTGCATGCCTAACGTGCGGACGAAATAGCCCTCCATCAGCCAGAAGGCCTCGGCTAAGAGCAGTGTGTCGGGTGCTTCAAGCGCCACGCGATCCACGACCTCACGCCAGAATTCTTTGGGGAAGGCGGCGTCGAACTGGGCTTTGGTCATGCCGAATTCGGCGCGGGAGGCGATGTCGCCGCCGCTGCCCGGTTCGGGGAACCATAGTCGTTGATAGTGCTTTTTCGCCAGCGTCATCGCCGCGTCGAAACGGATGATGGGCGAGCGCCGCGCCACGGCTAAGATCGCCTGGATCACCGCCTCGCGCACTTCGGGCAACAGGTAATTGAGCTGTGCTGTGTCGTTCCAGGGCATACTTGTCCCGTCGTTGCCGTGGTAGATGTAGCGCGTGTCGCCTGTCTGGTGATCCACCCGCTTGAAGACCACGGCGGCGTCGCTGCGCGTGTAGTAGTGATCCTCAAGGTAAACGCCTACCCGTGAGTCGTCGCAGAGATCCGGCCCGTCGAAGGTGTAAGAAGGGAAGGGGCTGTACGGCAGGCTGATGAACCAGTCGGGGTGTTCGATGACCCAGCGTGAATCAATCCCCACATGATTGGGAACCATATCGCTGGCCAGGCGGATGCCCCGCCGCCAGGCGCGGATTTTGAGGTCGTCATAAGCTCTCTCGCCGCCCAGGTCGTCAGCGATGCGGTAATCTTGCAGGGAGTAAGCCGACGCCACCGCGTCGGGGTTGCCCATCATGCGCTTGATGCGCCGGGAGGCGGTGCTGCGTTCCCACAGGCCGATGAGCCACAGCCCCGTGAAACCCCACCGCGCCAGCTTGTCCAACTCCGCGTCGGGAACTTGATTGAGGCTGTGGATGTCGCGTTGGTATTCCTTGGAGAGCTGATCCAGCCAGACATAGGCGTTTTTCGCTATCAGCACCACGCGGGGCATCCAGTCGCTATCGGGGCTAAAGCGTTCCTCTTCCAGCTCCTGGCCGCCAAATTCGTAGATCTGCGCGGGACCGGGGCCGAGACCGAAGAACAATTTCTCCTCCTCGGACAAGAAATCGAGGCTGCTCAACAGGCGATAGAGGTACTTGCCTAGCAATGTCGCCCAGCGCGTACGGATGTAGTCCAGCTGCCCAGACAGAGAGTGGGGAACCGCGATGGCCGGGCTGCGCAGCATATCTATGAGATTCTGGTTATCCGGACCGAAGAGAGGCTGCGTCTCGAAGAAGTAATGCAGCGCTTGCATCATCTGCGGATAGGCGGTCTGCTTTTCCAGGTCGCTATCGTCGAAGAGCTCCAGAAAGGGCGCGAAGGCGGGGTTGCTATTCGCCAGCCAGAGCAGGAGCAGCTCCTCGAGTACTACCTCGCGCCGGGACTCGCCCTCACCCTCATCGGACAAGTACTCTTCCAGCGTCATCTCGCGCCGGTAGACGGCGACGGGTGGGAACGCATCGGCAAAGGCAGCCAGGGTTGCGTCCACAGCTTCTTTGCCGAGCTGCGCATCTAAGTACGCTAGGGCTTTCTGCATGACCGTGGGGTTTTCCTGTTCACGGTACAATCTGACTACGTAGTGCATAATCTCATCAATCAACCCCATAGCGTTGAGCTGGCCGGCGCGCACAGTCTGTTCCGGGAAATTCAACAGGTCGCGTTTGTCGTTCATCTTTTGGGCGAAGACGCGCGCGCCGTGGAAGTTGGCGAAGAGGACGTTGCCGTCCAGCGTGAAGAGCGTCTCGGCAAAGTGGTAGCGATCCCGCGCTTGACGGGAGACGTGGAATTCTCGCAGAGCCTGGTCCTGTCGGTGCAGCTTGGGCATGATTTTCTCCTTGTAACTTGTAACTCTTAACTTGCTAATGAGCCGGTGGCAGAGAAGTGATGACGGCGCTGAGGATGATGCTTAACAACAGTATGATAGTGATGATGGCGAAAATGGTTTGCGTTTTACTCTTCTTGCGATTGGATTTCATCGTTTCGCTCCTGAAATTAAGTTAGTGATTGGTGATTGGTAATTGGTGATTGGTGACTGGGTGCGGCTCAACGTTTTAGCGACTACCCCACCATGTCCGTTTGTGCCTTTCAGCTGTGACCGGTCTCATTGGGGCTTTCCGCCCCAAACTACGTGACCGAGCCACGACCCAGCCCAGACGGGCACGGTCGGGAGACCGGCCCGAGCTATTGAATTTTCGCCCTTGCAGGCACACGTAGTTCGTGATGACTGCTCCGAAAATAACGTGGCTTGTAGTAGGCAATTCATTTGCCATTTGCCATTTGTAGTTTAGCCGCACTATGAATTATAGCACACTTCAACCGTTTGCCACTCACCATTTACTATTCACTCGTTCTCCATTTGTCATCCTCTTGTTGCGTGGTATGATGTTAGTCGTGCAAGTGCAAGGATGCACTGCTGCAGAAATTTTCTACGGGATGAAGTTCTCCGACGATGAAAACGGGTATACGTCTTTTCGAGTGGTTTATCTTTGCGGGCCTGGTGGTACTGCTTATTCTGGGGGCGCGCGCGGCTCAGGAGCAGCGCGCTCTGGGCGCGATACTGGCGGCGGCGACCCCGGTGCCGGCATCGCCATCACCCACCACGATTCCCACGAGCACGTCGACCTGCACGCCCACGCCCACTCTGACACCCACTCCGACGCCCACACCCAGCCCGACGCCATCTCCTTCACCCACGCCGACGCTTACCCCGACGCCGGAGGCGCTCACGCTCCCGATCCCGCCTAAGCCGCTAACGGGTACGTATGTGATCACCTCTCCATTGCCGCAGCCCACGCCCATGCCCCTTATCGCGCAGCCCAAGGGCACGATCAACCTGTTGTTGCTGGGCAGCGACCGGCGACCTGGCGAGTCGGTCGCTCGCACCGATGTGTTGATGATCGCCTCGATCTTCCCTGATATGCCGGCAATCAGCCTCATCTCCATCCCCCGCGATTACTACGCCTGGATTCCCACCTGGGGGCTGGACAAAATCAACACGGCGTACTTGCGAGGGGTCAAGACCGGCTATCCGGGCGGCGGGCCGGCATTGCTCAAGGCGACGATTGAATATAACTTCGGCCTTCCCATTCACTACTATGCGATGGTGGATTTCAGCAGCTACCGGAGTCTCGTGGATGCTGTGGAGGGCGTGGACATCATCGTCGAGTGTCCCTTCCATGACACCTACCCCGACACGGAATCGGCGACCGGCCAGACGGACATTGACCTGGAACCGGGTCTACATCACCTGGATGGTAAATTCGCGCTGTGGTATGCCCGTTCCCGCTGGAACACCTCCGACTTTGACCGGCACCGTCGCCAGCAGCAAGTGATCACTGCTGTGCTCCAGAAGATACTGACACAGAACATGATCCCTCGTATCCCGGAGTTCTGGGATGTGTACCAGGAAGACGTGGAGACTGACCTGGGATTGACGGAGATGCTTTACTTGGGTTCCGTCGCTACGCGGTTCGATATGCGGAACCTGAAAAGTCGCTTCATCCGGGGCTATCACCTGCTGCATTCCTTTACCGCGCCCAACGGTGGTTACGTGTTGGTGCCGCAGGCTGAGGCGATGTATGATTTTATGTTGGAAGCATCTCAGCCGCCGGTAACCAGCCGCGCTGTGCAGCGCGCCTATCGCGTGGAGGTCCAAAACGGCACCGGCAACTCGTCCTGGGGTGATGTGGCTGCCTACCGGCTGAGATTAGAGGGCTTCGACGTGGTCTCCGTTCAGGACGTCGCCGGCACGGCCCACACTGCCATCATAGATTTCACGACGACGTCCAAAGGCTCCCCCCTCTGGCGTCTACTGCGCCTCTACAAGCTCCAGCAGAGCGCTGTGGAGAACGATCCGGTCGAGGGCAGTGAGATTGACTTCCGCGTGACCCTCG
>Ga0190316_1000221_pt1 | contig 15968 bp, 15 predicted proteins | sample 48701112_MG_FD_161663 | JGI IMG/M metagenome (GOLD analysis project Ga0190316, IMG submission 161663) | Hydrothermal vent sediment bacterial communities from Southern Trench, Guaymas Basin, Mexico - 4870-11-1-2_MG | ecosystem: Environmental > Aquatic > Marine > Hydrothermal vents > Sediment ... | reverse complement strand
TATGAGAAGGTCGGTCAACGCCCGGATAATGGCAGCTCCATTCGATATGCCACCTGAGAAACAGATAAAAGTTGCGGAACTCACACTCGAGATGGCGAAGAGGCTTGTGGAGTCCGGACACGATGTCATCATATTCCTCGACAGTTTGACGAGACTTGCAAGGGTTTACAACATCGTTGTCCCTCCAAGTGGAAAACTGTTATCTGGTGGTGTGGACCCTGCTGCTCTGTTCAAACCGAAACATTTCTTCGGTGCGGCGAGAAATGTCGAGGGTGGAGGAAGTCTCACCATAATAGCCACTGCTCTCGTTGAAACTGGAAGTAAGATGGATGAGGTCATATTCGAGGAATTCAAAGGAACGGGTAACATGGAATTGGTGTTGTCAAGACAACTCGCAAACAAGAGGATCTTCCCCGCCATAAATCTCAACCTCTCCGGCACAAGAAAGGAAGAGCTCATGTTGCCGGAGGATAAATTGAAAAAGGTCTGGATTCTCAGAAGAATGCTTGCAACCATGACGGAGGAGGAAGGATTGACGTTAATCATCAAGAAACTCAGGGAAACGAGAAGCAACGAGGAATTCCTTTCGCTGATAGATATGGAGAAGCTCAAGTATTGATCCGCATTTCTCCATTGGGGGTTGATAATTTGCCCGCCAACCTCCCTCCGGAATACAAGAGAACCGAGGAGAAATTGAGACGAGCCAAGACGATTGAAGAGAAGATCGAGATAGTTCAAAAACTGATAGCCCTGCTCCCCAAACATAAAGGAACGGACAAGTTGTATGCGGATCTGAAGAGAAAACTCTCTAAATTGAAGGAAATGGCGGAAGAGGAGAGAAGAAAAACCGCAAGATACGATCCATTCTTGATAAAAAAGAGTGGGGCTGGGCAGGTGGTTCTTCTCGGTTTCCCAAATTCAGGGAAATCATCCATACTCAAAGCTCTGACGAATTCAAATCCTGAAATAGCGGATTTTCCATTTACCACGGTGAAACCCAACCTTGGTATGATGGAATTTGAAAATGTTCAAATACAGCTTGTGGACCTTCCTCCGATACACAGAGGACATGTGGATCCCCTCATGATGAACGCGGTCAGAAGATCCGATGGGATGTTGTTAATATTCGACGCTGGAAATGATGAGATATTGGATGAATACGAATATATTTTGAAGGTTTTGAGGGAGAGGAAGATAGAACCCTACTGGGACAGGATCGAGGATGAAATGGATGTTGGATGGATAGGTTTGAGAGCCATGATTGTCGTCAACAAGATGGATCGTGATTATGCCGAAGAAAGGTTTGAGATGCTGATGGAATTCGTGAATTCGAGATTTCCAGTTGTTCCCATATCGGTTGTCGAAGGTCGTAATCTTGAGGAGCTCAAAAGGAAAATATTCGAACTCTTGGACATCGTCAGGGTTTACAGCAAAAGGCCTGGAAAACCACCAGATTATGAAAAACCATTCGTCTTGAGGAGAGGAAGCACAGTTCTCGATCTTGCGGAGGAGATACACAAGGAATTTTCAAAAAAGCTCAAGGGAGCAAAACTGTGGGATATGGAGAGACGAACCTACAGATTCGTCGAGAGGAATTACGAAATGAAAGATGGGGATGTCATAGAACTCGTGATCTGACGAGGAGGTAAAATGTGGATTACAGGGATGTACTGCGCGAAATCAGGAAGAAAAGAATGGATGAGGAATTCATCCTCCCGAATTATGAAGGATTCTCGATCGTGAATCTGAGCAATTCGATTTTGGACCATTTCGGTATCCCAACATTTCACCCACCGATTCAACTTGGAGAGCTTCTGGGACACGGTGTCGAAAACAGAAGGAAGGTTGTCCTCATAGTTGTGGATGCTCTCGGATACGTGAGTTTCAAGAGGCTGATTGGTAAAAAAGAATTCAAGTATGTGAACCGAACCTTTTTTCCCATAACATCGGTTTTTCCTTCCACCACCTCCGTTGCGTTGGTATCCATCTCAACCGCGAGAACACCTTTGGAACATGGAATACTCGGCTACATCCTCTACCTGAAGGAATACGGTTCTCTGGTGAACATGATAGAATTCTCACCTCCAGGTATGGGAAGGGATTCGTTCTTGAAGAGAATCGATCCAACGAGATTTCTGAAGAGAAGGACTGTGCATCAGATCCTTGAGGAGAGAGGAATAAAATCCCTTGTGATAAGTGCATCGATATTCAAAAACACGGGATTTAACAGGATGTTGAACAGAGGGGCAAGGATGATCCCGCATCACGGTTTGGGTGATATGATGATAACGATCAAGAAGATTCTAACGGATCTGATGGGTGATGTGGTTGTGAGCGCGTACTGGTCGTTGACCGATACAGTCGCGCACAGAAAGGGACCGAATTCACAGGAATACGAAGCCGAAGCTTTCTGGTTTCTTAAAGCTTTCGAGACCGAGGTCATCGAAGGTTTACCCAGGGGAATCTTGAAGGACACGGTCTTCTTGATAACAGCAGATCACGGTCAGATCGAAACCCCACAATCGAGAGAGGTATGGTTGAAAGATGGAGACGAAGTCATCGAGGAGCTCGTGTTACCCCCTGCGGGTGAACAGAGAATGATGTATCTGTACACCAAAGATGTGAACACGACGGTGGAGAAATTCATCTCGAATTACGATGGTATGATGGAATTGATACCTTCCGTGAAGGCAATCGAGATGGGATTGTTTGGGTATGGAGATGAGGCACCGCACTCGAAGGAAAGGGTGGGGGATCTGGTTCTCATAGCCAGAAAGGATTATTCCTTCAACTACATCTACACAGGCCAAGAGAAAAGTCTTCAAGGAAGACACGGTTCCATGAGTGAAAAGGAGATGCTCGTTCCACTGATAATTGTTTCTCTTGAATGAGAATCTGAACCGGAGATGAAAGAGTGGAAAAGCGACATCTCGAGATTCTTTTCGAAAAACTTGTGAATCTCTACGGTTATCCTGGTTGGTTCTCCACGGATGGTGACTTCGAAACCTTGGTTGGTGTCATCCTCATGCAGGGTTCACTCCTGAAGGATGTGGCACGGGCTATAGAAGACATGCGAAGGGAGGATCTCCTCGATCCAAGAAAACTTCTCCTGTCCCCTGACGAGATCATCGAAAGATGTATAAAATCCACCAGGTTTTACAGATCGAAGGTGAGAAAATTGAAGGAAATGACCACTCTTTTGGAACGATTTCAATTCAGCGTTGGGAGAATGAAACTCCATCTGAAAAAGGTGGGAATAAAGGATGGAAAAGGTATGCTGATGAACATAAGAGGGATAGGATCTGAAACTGCCGATATGATCTTACTGCAAGTATCCGGTATTCCCGTTATCCCAGCCGATAGAGGGCTGGTGAGAATACTCGAGAGGCTGTATGGTGAGGATTTCAACGAGATACGGACCAAACTTGAGAACATGCGCGATAAAAGGTTTTTGAATATCTTACCACCGTTAGTTTTACTTCTTCTCGAGCACTCACGTGTTGTGTGTAAGAGCAAGCCAAAATGTTCCGTATGTGTTTTGAAGGAAGAATGTAAAAGCGCACCCGGAGGGATTTGAACCCCCAACCATCGGATCCGAAGTCCGACGCTCTATCCGTTGAGCTACGGGTGCGTCATCTCATAAAAAAAGGGTGACCGGTGGGATTTGAACCCACGACCATCTGATCCACAGTCAGACGCTCTGCCTGCTGAGCTACGGTCACCATACAACCTTCAAGCGCGCCCGGAGGGACTCGAACCCCCAACCCTCGGATTAGAAATCCGATGCTCTCTCCTGTTGAGCTACGGGCGCCCAATCTTCAATTGAGATTCTATCACAGCATGATTCACCGTGTCAATTGAAAGAAGTTGAGCTATTGCAGATAGGTATAACCATTTTTGAGGCAACCTTTTCATAACTTGACATGGATGAACTCCTTTTTTAAAATAATCGCAGATATGTAGGTAACCCTACATAATGTGATAATGTTCACGAGGTGATGGGAGGGTGAGTGTTCTCAGCGAAAGTTTGGAGAATTGCTTGGTGACCATATATGAGAAGGAAGCCATGGGAAAACCTGTCAGGGTGAAGGATATATCCAAAAAGCTTGGGATAAGACATAGTTCCGTCATAGAAACTCTCAAGAAACTCGAGGAAATAGATTATGTGAACTACGGAAAGAGAAAATATATATTTCTGACGAAGAAGGGATTGGAAGAGGCTGAGAAGATATACATGAGAAGGTTAACCATAAGGAGGCTTTTCGTGGAGTACTTCAACTTCTCCGAATTGGAGGCAGAAGAGTTGGCATGCAGGTTGGAGCATGTCAATTCCAAGAAACTTTTCACCATCCTTACATGCATCTATGAGTTTTTCAAGAAAAATGGTGATATCTACATTCAATTTCTCAGATTCACGGAGGAATACAAATATGGGGGGAAGGATAAGATGATCACCACTCTTCACAAACTTCAGCCTGGAAGCAAGGCTAAGGTTATAGAGATAAAGGGAAGTGTGGATCTGAAACAGAGGCTCCTAATAATGGGTATAACGCCGGGGGTTGAACTGGTCGTGAAAGGTATAGCTCCTCTTGGGGATCCTTTGGATATAACGGTGAAAGGGTACGATCTGAGCATAAGAAAAAGTGAGGCGGAGAAAATAGTTGTGGAGAGGATTGATGAAAAATGATGCCTTTGTCCTATGCACGGAATGGTAAATACAGGGTTGTCAGCATAATGGGAGGAAGAAATCTGAGAAAGAGACTTGCGGACATGGGGATCTCCGAGGGAACGCTACTGAAGGTTTCCAATTCGATGAATGGTCCCGTTCTGATCGAAGTGAACGGTTCGAGATACGTCATAGGAACGGGGATGGCGATGAGAATACTCGTCAGACAGGAGGGATGAAGAGATGAAAGACGAATTCGTCGTTGCAATATGTGGGAATCCCAACAGTGGTAAGACATCCGTTTTCAACGCACTAACGGGTTCACATCAAACAGTTGGTAATTGGCCCGGAGTCACTGTTGAAAGGAAAGAAGGATTCTTCAGGGTGGATGGTAGAAAATACACCGTGGTGGATTTGCCAGGAACCTACAGCTTGACTGCAAATTCGCTGGATGAGAGAATCGCTCGGGATTTTCTTCTGAATGGTGAGCCGGATGTTATAGTCGTCGTTGTGGACAAGACCAACATGGAGAGGAACCTGTATCTCGTTCTCGAGCTCATGGAGATGGAGAAGAACATGGTGATAGATATGAACATGGCAGATGAGGCGGAGAAAAAAGGTATAAAGGTGGACACGGTCAATATGTCGAAATTTATTAACCTTCCCATAGTGGATACGGTTGCAACCACCAAGGAAGGTATAGATGATCTCAAAAAGGTCATATATGAGCTCTCCTCAAATCCCACCAAGCCCCGAAGATTGAAATACGAGGATAGATTTGAAAAATATGTCGTGAAGGTCGAGAATCTCTTGAAGGATTCGTCGAGGATGTTAAATTACCCATTGAGATGGATAGCCATAAAACTGCTCGAGAAGGATGAGTATGTTTCAAAACTCGTGGATGATGAGACCATGATGAGGGTTCAGAAGATAATAGAAGAACTCGAGAGAAACTATGGAGAATCGAGTGAGATAGTGACAGCAGAAGCAAGATACGCTCTGATACACGGGATCTCGAAGGAGTTCGTCAAAATAATCCCAACGATTGGGAAAAGATTCAACCTCACCGACAGACTCGACATGATCTTCACGAACAGAATAATAGGGCTTCCAATATTTTTTTTGATAATGTGGGCGGTCTTTCAAATCACCTACTGGTTCGGTGGAATGTTCTCCGATCTCATAGATGAAGGTTTCAATCAGCTCAGGATCTTCTTCTCAAATGTTTTGAGTGGAGCTCCCGTGTTTCTCAGATCCTTCATAGTTGATGGAGTGATAGGTGGTGTCGGATCTATACTCGTTTTTCTTCCGAACATATTCTTCCTCTTCTTAGCCATATCCTTTCTCGGTGATCTCGGTTACATGGCGAGAGCAGCTTTCGTCATGGATAGGATAATGCACCTCATGGGATTACATGGAAAAGCCTTCATACCGATGCTCCTTGGATTCGGCTGCAACGTTCCGGCGGTGATGGCAACCAGGACCCTCGAGTCGGAGAAAGACAGAATAATGACAGCACTGATAATTCCCCTGATGTCGTGCAGTGCGAGGCTCCCGATATACGTCATATTTGCAGGAACATTCTTCAAGAAAAACGCTGGTTTCGTCATATTCCTCATGTATCTTTTGGGAATGATATTAGCTGTCATAGTTGCCTTTTTCTTCAGAAGGTTCCTTTTCAAGTGGGAAAAGAGTCTGTTCATAATGGAGCTACCTCCTTTCAGAATGCCGAGTTTCAGGAACACCTTCGGAGAGGCTTGGATGAGAAGTAAAATGTTTCTCACCAAAGCGGGAACTGTCATATTCTCCGCTGTCGTGATAATATGGATCATGGCATCTCTTCCATTTGGGGTGGAATACGGTTCAGAAAACAGTTTCATAGGATACGTTGGGAAGGCGATCGCCCCGGTGTTCGCACCACTTGGATTTGGATACTGGCAGGTTGCGGTTGCACTGATATTTGGATTAGTTGCGAAGGAAATAGTTGTGAGCACGCTTGGGACCTTACTGGGTGGTGCGGAATCTTTGTCTATGGCTCTGCCTAAGTTCTTCACACCTGCATCCGCCGTATCTTTCATGGTTTTCGTCCTTCTGTATGTTCCATGCATAGCAACGATAGCGGTGATAAAAAAAGAGGTGGGAACGAAGTGGGCTTGGTTCACTGTCATGTATCTCATGATCTTGGCATACATCGTCTCATTCATCACATATAACGTTGCCAAAGTGTTCATCTGAGAATCGAAAATCTTGGGGAGTGGGAGAACGAGATCCATAAGTTCGAGATACCTCATCTTCTCCATCTTGATGTTCATTGCGTTCTCTTTGATTCTTCTTTCACCCTTCTATCCATTGCTGCGCATGGGACCATTCTTCGTGGTGGTTACGCTGGTTTACTCTGTGTCAATGTCCGTTTTATTTTCTTTTCTGGCTTGGCTCTTCGTGGAGAGAATAGTTGTGAGAAGGATTAGAAAGATGATAACGGACACCGAGAGGTTCATAAGAGAGAAAAGGGTGAGTGAGGATGGTAGCTATGACGAGTTAGCTGAGCTGAGAAACTCGATATACAGGATGGGAAGGAAGCTGATGGATTCGTTGGAGGAACAGAACAAATTGTTGAACACCATGGATCTGTTGTTTCTGGCTTTCTCGCATGATGTTAGAACACCTCTATCCATCGTGAAAAATCTCATACATGAGTTAAAGAATGAGGATGATCCTGAGAAGAGATCCACCATATTGAGGGATATTCTTGGTGAGCTTGAATACATAGAAAGGATAGCGGGGCAATTGCTGAAATTCGGAAAGATGAAAAGCGGTATGGAGAAGTTGAACTGTGAGTGGTTCAACCCTGTGGAGCTACTGAACGACATTTTAGCGAAGCACAGATGGAGGAATAGAGTCGATTTGAAGGTTGAATACGAAGGAGAACCTGAAATAAACGCAGATCCGGTTAAAATCATGGAGGTCATGGTAAACCTGATAGAAAATGCAGTAAAATATTCCAAGGGACGAATCGAAATCACGGTGGAAATGAATGAAAATAAGTTCAGATTCGAGATTTCGAGTGTTGGAAACAGGCTACCTGAGAACATCGAAAGGAGAATTTTCGGTAAATTCGAAACATTTGATGGTAGTGAGAGAAGCTTTGGACTGGGGATGTACATATCCAAGGAATATGTGAAAATGCATGGTGGGAAGATATGGTACAGATACAAAGATGGGAACAATGTTTTCGGATTCGAGATCCCAATTCTTCAGGAGGGATGAAAATGGAAGAGTTGTTTCCTGGAATTTTTGTCGCCACGAGTGAAAGTGGGGCATCGAATCTCGGATTCGTGATGGGGAGAGAAGGTGTGATTGTCATAGATACGAGTCTCTTCGTGAGCAAAGCGATGGAGCTTAAAGATTACATATCCTCGTTGACCAAGAAACCTATCTTGTTCGTCTTCAACACTCATTACCATCCGGATCACACCTTCGGAAATTCCGCCTTCGATTCTCCCATCTTGGCTCATGAACTGACGAAAGCTAAGATGGAGAGAATGGATGACGAATATGTGAAAAACATAAAGGAGAAAATAGGACCGGATGTGGCTGAGGAATTTGAAGATCTGTCGATAAGAATCCCCACCGAAACCTTCAAGAGGGAGAAGATCATCGATCTCGGTAACAGAAAGGTGAAACTTCTCCACGTTGGGGGCCATACCGAGGATTCATCCGTAGCGATAGTGGAACCCGAGATGGTGGTGTTCTTTGGGGATGTCCTCGTGAATGGATACCATCCGGAAATAGTGGCTGACAGTGATTTGAAAACATGGATCAACATTTTGAAGAAATTTCTTGGGTACGACATATCCTATGCGGTACCCGGACATGGAAAGGTGAGTGAAAAAGATTCTGTGGAGGACATGTTGAATTATCTGAAGACGTTGAGAGATTTCATCGCAAATTACAAAAAGCAAGGGATACAGAGATTCATAGATAGGATCAGTGAAGATGAGAACTTCGTCGGTAGGAAATTTCCAGAACTTCTCTTGGATGATATAAGGATACTTCTTCAAATGGAGAGAAAGTCAAGAAGGCTGTGATTCATCAGATTTCTTTGTAATTCCCCACCTTTATCTCGTCCTTTATCAACTTCAGTATGACAGAGTTGAATTCCCTTTCCGTATAGAATTTCCTGTCCCTTATGAGTATCTCCACCCCAGGAAAGAGTGATTTCTTCACGACTATCATGGAGCTGACGGATAATTCATTTATCCTTCTCTTTATCTCCGACAACTCCGCTTTCAGAGTTTCCACCCTCTTCTCCAAGGTTTTCAACGTTTCTATGACCCTGATGTATATCTTCATCTTGTCATTTGGAAGTGTTCCACCCAACTTTTCTTTCAGACTCTCCAAGGATCTGAATATCTCATTCAGTTTTCTGATGTTCTCCTGATCTATCAGAAGCTGGGCATTCAGGACGTTGTGTTTTTCCCTCAGAGCGGGGTCTATACCAACTTCAACTCTCGTTTTCACCGAGAGTGGTGATCCTATCACGTTGGCTATGATCCTCCTCGTTGCCGATATCGTCCCACCAACTATCTCTCCGGGTTTCCCGAGAACGATCACATCCCTTCCAGCTTTGATAGTGCTGTTTATCACAGATCTTTCTATTATCACATCATTTCGCGCATTTATCTCCGCATTCTCGATGAATTTAGCATGTACATCCCTACCAGCTTCTATCAATCCCTTTCCTCTTCCCTTGACACCCGTGACTCTTATGTTTCCTCCAGCTAACACCGTTGCAGCCTCAACTATATCGTGTATCTCTACGTTCTCTCTCGCCTTGAGTATGAACCCTGGTTTGACACCTCCTTTCACGATCACGCTCCCTGGAAAATCAATGTTTCCGGTGGAATAATCTATATCCCCGTTTATCATCAAAACTTCATCCACCTCGAATGTTCCATTCACGTATCTCGGTATCCCATCCGCGGTTGCTATAATTTTGGTTCCTCCATCTATAACTTCGGTGTTTTTACCTGCTTTCAGTTCTATATCCTTTCCGGGAACAGGAGGAACTCTCTCACCGAAAACGTTGATCCCTTCTCTACCAGGTGTTGGTGGGATTTTAACAGCAAGGAGCTGTCCCTTTTTAACTATCTTTATCTTCCCCATCTCACGCATATCCACTTTTCCATCGCTTTTCTGAGTCGGATGTGGTTTCTCTGCATGCAAAAATCTTATATCCAAAATTGCATCCCGACCATTCACTGGTGGTCTTCCTTGGGCAACCAAATATACCTCACCCGGGGTTGGGTTCTCCACCATTTCTCTTATCTTGTCATCGAGTATACCGAATTTTATACCAGCCACTTTGAGAGCGTTCATCACCTCTTCATAGCTCACCGTTTCACTCGGATCGATGTTCAACGTGATGAAAGCGTTCATCTTGTCCTCATCTACGGTGACCTCAATCCTCCTCAAAGAATCACCTCTGGAACTTTCTCTTTGAAGATTTCGAGGCTCTTGAGAGCCCTTTCCGCCTGTTTTTTCCTCTTAATCATTCTATTTTTGATCCTTCTTTTCGGTGGAGGAAGCAGACCGAAGTTGGCATACATTGGTTTCAACTCACCCATCACCGATGATGTTATGTATTTCATCAAAGCGCCGATCATCGTATCCTCCGGAAAAATCACGGGCTCTTTCCCTCTCATCATTCTTAAGATATTCGTCGCAACGTATATACCACTCGCAGCAGATTCCAAGTAACCTTCAACCCCCGTTATCTGACCGGCGAAGAATATCCTGTCATCCTTCTTCAACCTCAGGAATCTGTCGAGAACCTTGGGAGAGTTCAAATAAACATTCACATGCATCACACCGTATCTCGCTATCTCCGCATTCTCAAGACCTGGTATGAGCCTTATGATTCTTTTTTGTTCTCTCCATTTCATCCTTGTTTGAAATCCAACTATGTTGTAGAGAGTTCCCTCCAAATTGTCCCTTCTCAACTGAACTACCGCGTAAGGTTCTTTTCCTGTCCTTGGATCGACTATTCCCACAGGTCTCAAGGGACCGTATCTCATCGCATCTTTTCCGGATCTGGCAATTTCCTCTATCGGCATGCATCTCTCGAACAGTTTGTGTTTCTCGAACTCCTTGAGTTCAACGACCTCCGCTTCTATCAGTGCTTTCCACAGTCTGTCGTATTCTTTCTCATTCAAGGGGCAGTTGAGATGATCACCTTTTCCAACACCGTATCTGTCAGCGATGAAAACCTTGGACAGATCTATGCTGTCGGAATACAGTATTGGTGAAACCGCATCGATGAAATTCAAAAATCTTCCGATTTTCTTGGATAGGTTGTTCAAAAGTGATTGTGAAGTCATGGGACCAGTTGCCACGATCCATATCTCATCCTCTCCAAGTTCTATCTTCTTTACTTCTTCCACGTGTATTTCCACATTCTCCATCGATTTGATCCTATCCGTTATCCTTCTTGCGAATTCATTCCTATCAACTGCCAAGGCTTTTCCTGCTGGAATCCTGACTTCTTCTGCCACCTCGAGAATCAGCGATCCAACCGATCTCATCTCTGCCTTCAACAATCCTGCACCATTCGTGATATCCTCCGATTTCAGGGAATTACTACAGACGAGTTCTGCGAAATAACCCGTTTTGTGGACAGGAGTTTGAATCTTTGGTCTCATTTCATGGAGTATAACGTGAACACCTTTTTTCGCCAATCTATAGGTTATTTCACTTCCCGCGAGTCCTCCTCCAACCACGTGAACTTTCATCCTCAGTACTCTATCCCTTTTCTCGCGGTTATTCCCCTGGAATATGGATGCTTTATTTCTCTAACCTCAGAAACGAGATCCGCAATCTCGATCAATTCCTTCGGGGCATATCTCCCCGTTAAAACGAGCTCAAGATGCTTTGGTTTGTTCTTCACAAAGTCCATAACTTCGTCGATGTCAAGAAGACCAAAATGAATCGCAACATTTATCTCATCCAGAATCATCATATCACAATCTTCAGCCAATTCTTTCGCTCTCTTCAAAGCCTCCTTGGCTTCTTCCAGATCTTTCGGATGTGGATTCTTCGGATCGACAAATTCCTTCCTTCCGAACTTCTCAAGTTGGAAATTCGGAATCATCTCACTCAGTTTGTCTTCTCCATAATTCGTTCCCTTCATGAACTGTATGAAGACTACTCTGTATCCATGAAGACACGCCCTCACCGCAAGCCCGAGGGCTGCTGTTGTTTTTCCCTTTCCGTTTCCAGTGTATATCTGAACCAGCCCAAGTTCAGATGTAGATCTCGATCGAGGCACTTTCCCTGAATTTCTTGTATTCATTCGACAACCACCTTTGCCATTCCTGCTCTTTCTTTATCGTCAACAGATAACTCTCTATTTGTTTTCTCACCTCATCGAGGGACTTAGAACCCCCTTCCTTCTTTTCAAGGATCTCTATTATGTGCCAACCGTAGGCTGTTTTAACCGGACCGACTATATCTCCCACCTTGGCTGAAAAAACTGCTTTTTCAAATGCAGGATCCATACTGCCCTTTTCCACCCATCCAAGATCACCGCCCTTTATCTTCGAGAATTCATCCACCGATTTTTCTCTCGCGAGATCCTCGAACTTTTCACCGGCTTTCAACCCTTCCAAAACTTCCTTGGCTTCTTCCTCCGTGTTCAGAAGAATATGCCTCACGTGAACGGAACCTTCACTTTTGAATTTGTCTTTGTTCTTTTCGTAGAAATTCCTTATTTCCTCGTCGGTCACCGTGACATTCGCCGTCACCTTGTCCTTCAAACGGGAGAGGTAAAGTATCATCTTCCTCTTTTCAAAGAGTCTCTCTTTGTATTGCTCTATGTTCTTGTATCCTTGGGACTTCAGAAATTTTTCAAGATCCTTCTCACTTATGTTGTATTGCTTGAGTATTTGATCCAAGTATTTGTTCACGAAATCCTTCACCTCATCGTCTGTGACAACTATACCAACCTTCTGCGCATATTGACTTATGAGTATGCCGTCTATCAATTCATTCAATATGGCTCTCCTGTAGGCTCTCAAAAAGTCGTATCCTTCCCTCGTCGATATCATGGTCATGTACATTCTCTCGTTTATCTTTCTCAGCTGAGCCAAGGTGTAGGGAATCTGGGCTTCGAAGTCGAGCTTTTCCGTCGTTATGACCACCCCGTTAACTATGGCTGCGACTCCCGTGAGTGTGGATGGTTGAGTCGTGGATGTGGAAGTCGAATCCACACCAACTTGTGCAAAGATCGCGCTGGACAAAATCAAGATTATGTATAGAGCAATCGATCTTTTCACTCCGAATCACCTCTTTCATATTTTTTCGCTTTTTCCCAATATTTATCGAGTTCATCAATTTCCATCTCCTCGAAAACTTTCCCACTCTTTTCTATCTCCTCCTCCATCCTTCTGAACCTGTTGTAGAACCTTCGAATGGAATTCATCAAAGCGATTTCAGGATCAACATTCAAAAATCTCGAAAGATTCACCACCGAAAAGAGTAGATCACCCATCTCCTTCTCAACGCTTTTCATTTCCCCTCCTTCCATCGCATCTTTCAACTCGAACAACTCTTCCTCGACTTTCTTGAAAACATCCCTCCAATTTTTCCAATCGAATCCAACTGCGGAGGCATTTTCCTGTATCCTTCTCGCCAAAAGAAGAGCAGGCAGAGCCATGTTCAATTCTCCTATTCTGGATCTTTCCATCTTTCCCTTTTCCTGTGCCTTTATCCTTTCCCATTGTTCGTAAGAATAATTTTCAGCATCACCAAAAACGTGAGGATGTCTTCTCACAAGTTTCTCAGACAGTTTTTCAATGACATCTACAATCGTGAATTCCCCATTTTCCTTGGCTATCTGCGAATGAAAGATAATCTGTAATAACAGATCGCCCAGTTCCTCCAAAAGTTCATCCTTGTTACCGCTATCTATGGCGTGTGCAACTTCGTAAGCTTCCTCTATCACGTAGGGCTTCAAAGTTTCGTGAGTCTGTGCCCTGTCCCACTCACATCCATCCTCCGATCTCAACTTCTCCATGATTCTCACGAGTTCCTCGAAAACATCTCCTTCCTTCCCCATTCCATGTCATACCTTCCTCTTCAAGATCGATATCTCCAACCTGTCAGAAACATCCTCGGACTTATCGGCAAGGTCACCTATCTTCCTGACCAGTTCCTTCAGCTGGAGTTTTTCAGCCAGATCCAATTTCTCGGAAGAAAATATCGATCTGATGATTTCCCTCTCTATTCTATCTTCCTCATGTTCCATCTTCTCAGTTTCCATGATGTATTTCTGCGATTCTTGGAAATTCTCGAAGAATATCTCTAAGGCTTTTCTGAGGCTCTCGAATGTTTCATAAGATTTTTTGAACTGTTCCCTGAACTTATCCTTCAAAAATTCCGGTATCTTCATTCCCTGAAGGTCAACCATATCGACTATGCTTTCAGCTGTGTTCGCTATGTCATCAACGGATTCTATCACTCCGAGTATGTCCCCCCTAAAATTCGGCAGAAACGCACCACTGTACATCTCACTCTCCGTTTCTCTCCTCCACTTGTCTGCCTCACTCTCCAACTCTCTTATCCTGTTTGCCAACTCCCTGGCTTGTTCTTCCTTCTCCTCCATGACGAGGTTCAAATATTCCATGGAGGATTTAATGACCTCGTCCACCGCTTGAACATGCTTTTTCACCAGCTCTATGACTTTTACTTCCCTCTTCCCGAAGAATATCATCTCCAGACCTCCCTCAATTTCCTTTTTATCCTTTCGAATCTTCGAGGATTCAACTTCCCTTCCTTGTGCCATTTTCTCAGAGTTTCATCGTCAATCAACCTCAGCACCGGCTTGAAACTCAGCCTGTGAAATGGTGTTGGACCGTAAATCTTCAACCTCTCGATATGTTCCTTAGTGGGATACCCCTTGTGTTTTTCGAAAAGATAAGCTGGATATATCTTTGAAAAACCGATCATTATCCTATCCCTGATGACCTTCGCCAGTATGGAAGCACAGGCTATCGAAAAGCTTTTTCCATCCCCGTTGATCACGCTGATTTCATCGAATCCCAAGTTCATCTTCCTTCCATCTACAACCACAAACCCACGTACATTCTTCCCGTGCAGTGATTCCAAAGCCCTCCTCATGGCAAGTCTTGTTGCTTCGAGAATGTTGGTTTCATCTATCTCATCGACGGTCGATATTCCAACACCGTAGACCGAATGTTCGATTATCTTTCCGAAGATCCTCTCTCTCTCCTTTACACTCAACTTCTTGGAATCGTCCACACCTATCAATTCTGGATTTTTCCTCACTTGTACTGCAACTGCAACAACGGGACCAGCGAGAGGACCTCTACCTGCTTCATCCACACCTATCAACGGTAAACCAACATCTTTCTCAACAACTTCGTCAAATCTAACAAGTTCGAGGAATCTCTCCTCAATTTTTTCCATGGTTTGAATTATATCACAGTTCATCATCTTATCCTTTCCACTTTTACCTCATCCAGCAGTTTTAGGACATCCTCCTTTCTACATAACTCGGTTCCAGGTGTTATAACCGCAGCGTTTCCAGCTGCGTTAGCCCACTTGAAGGCTGTCATAACATCACAGCCTTCCTCTCTCTTCAAGACGAAGGCAGCCAAAAAGGAATCCCCTGCACCAACCGCACTTTCAACCGGGACATCGATCGGATGGGCATAGAGCACTTTAGATCTTGAAATGTACATGGAACCATTGGAACCGAGGGTGACCAGCATCTCATCCAAACCATATTCCTCTATTATCTTTTCAGCGGATGATATTATTTCCTCGCCCTTGTTTGGATCCACCTTTCTTCCGAGAAGTCTTGAGAGTTCATGAATATTCGGTTTTACACAGTTAGGTTCCCCAACGAGACCAGCTCTGAGGTTTTCACCATCCGCATCGAAGTAGACTTTCACACCCCACTTCTTCAACACGAAGATCAAACCGGTGTAGTAATCGGGTGCAACACCCTTTGGAAGACTACCAGATATCACTATGGTGTCTCCCTTCCTCACCAGAACTCTGAGGATTTCAGACACCATTTCGAGCTTCTCCCTCTCAACCTTCGCTCCAGGCATACTTATCATGTATTGTCTCCTGTTCTTCAGAACTAATATCACGTTCATCCTCGTTTCCTCCTCTATTCTGATCGCCGTGTAGATCACACCTTCTTTGTCGAGCATTTCACCTATCTTCCTGCCGTTGTCCCCTCCAAGCAGTGCGACCGCCACCGATACTCCTCCAA
>Ga0190316_1000220_pt1 | contig 15995 bp, 16 predicted proteins | sample 48701112_MG_FD_161663 | JGI IMG/M metagenome (GOLD analysis project Ga0190316, IMG submission 161663) | Hydrothermal vent sediment bacterial communities from Southern Trench, Guaymas Basin, Mexico - 4870-11-1-2_MG | ecosystem: Environmental > Aquatic > Marine > Hydrothermal vents > Sediment ... | reverse complement strand
GAGAGTGTGATATTGGTTTTACTAAAATCTTGGTGCCTATTTTTTATAAAGGGGAATTTTTGGGTTCTGCTGGGGCATGTGGACTTTTAACAGAAGATGCTGAAGTAGATACTTTTTATATAGCCGAGGCACTGGGCTTAGATGAGGAAGAAGTAGAAAAGCAGATGGTTGGAATAAAACGGATTCCTCAGAAAGAGGTAGAAGCAGTTTTAGCATATGTAAAAAAACGTTTGGACGAAATGTTGCAAAGTTAAAAATTAATTTCGTTGATACCTTTCAACAACAGGGTTGGTCGCATTGACCCTGTTTTAGCTTTATGTTAAAGATCTTTTGATGGTTGGTTATTTCCGGGTCCAAAATAAACTTGGGCTTCATGCACGTCCTGCAGCTAAATTGGCCAATCTAGCAAGGAGTTTAAATGCAGAAATAAGCATAATTAAAAATAATAAAAAGGCAGATGCCAAAAGTATCATTGATTTATTAGCTCTATCTTGTCAATTTAATGATGAGTTAAAAGTAGAAATAACTGGGAAAGAAGCTCATAAGGCCTTTTGGCTTTTATGTCAATTGTTTGAAACCGAAATAGGAGAAAGGATTAATGGAACAAAGATTTAAAGGTATAGAGGTAGCTCCTGGTATCGCTCTCGGTCAGGCATTGATTTTAGAAAGCAAAAAACCGCATTTTATTTATCAGTTTTTGTTGAATACTTCGGAGGTAAAAAAAGAAATAGAGCATTTTAAAAAAGCAGTAGAAAGTGTCAAAAAAGAATTCAAACAGTTAGCTAAAAGTTTAAAGAAAGAGACCACATTTAAAGAAGTGAGGCAGATACTAGAAATATATATCAGTATTCTTTCTGACCCCATGTTGTATAAGGCCACAATAAGGCGGATAAAAGAAGAGAAGATCAATGCAGAATGGGCTTTGCTGAAATCTTTAGAAGAAATTGAGAATATCTTTGGTATGATAGAAGAAGATTATCTTAAACAGAGAGTTCAAGATGTCCATTATGTAGTCAATCGAATCTTGGCTATTTTACAACCCAAAACACCTTCACCTAAACAGGTATTTTCAGAAAGTGTAATTATTGCTCATGACTTATCCCCAGTGGAGGCCATAAAATTGTCTTCTAAAACAGCCATAGCCTTTATCACAGAGACAGGAGGTTTGACTTCCCATATAGCTATTGTTGCCCAAGCCTTAAAGTTGCCTGCGGTAGTAGGAGTGAAAGAGATAACTAACTTTATAAGACCAGGAGAGATGGTAATTGTAGATGGTCTGGAAGGAGAAGTGATTATAGACCCTCTGGCTGAGACTCTGCAGTATTACCAAGAAAAACAGAAAAAATACAAGCAATATTGTGATGAAATAGAACATTATGCCTTACTCCCTGCCAGAACAGTAGAAGGTCACACCTTAAAAGTAATGGCCAATGTAGAGTTATTTGAAGAAATCCCCTCTGTATTAAAAATGGGTGCTGATGGAATTGGCCTTTTTAGGACAGAATTTTTCTATCTTCAACAAAAACATTTACCTGAAGAAGAATTGCTTTATGAATATTTTTCAAAAGTGGTCAAGGCAATAAAGCCTTATCCTGTAACCTTTCGCACTTTAGACATGGGAGGAGATAAGCTTAGCTCAGCTCTGAAGTTTGAGAAGGAATTAAATCCTGCCCTGGGATTAAGAGCCATTCGTCTTTGCTTGAAGCAAAAAGATATTTTCCGAACACAATTACGGGCTATTTTAAGGGCTAGTGCTCATGGAGATATTCGCATCTTGTTTCCTTTAATTTCTAGTTTAGAAGAAATAAAGGAAGCAAAAGAACTTTTAGAACAGGCAAAGGCTGAATTGGAAAAAGAGAGAATTCTATGTAAAACATCTATTCCTATAGGCATTATGGTAGAAGTACCATCAGCAGTGACTCTCATTAATTTTTTGATTCCAGAAATAGATTTTCTAAGTATTGGTACTAATGACCTTATTCAGTATACATTAGCTATTGATAGAAGTAACGAGCAAGTAGCATATCTTTATGAACCTCTTCATCCTGCTGTGTTAAAAATGATTAAAGAAATTGTAGATGTCGCTCATCAGGCCAAAGTCCCGGTAAATGTGTGTGGAGAGATGGCAGGGAAACCCATTTATATACCAGTATTAGTGGGGCTTGGGGTGGACGAGATTAGCCTGAATGCTCAAAATATCCCCTTAATTAAAAAGGCCATCAGCTCTATTTCCTTTAAAGAAGCTCAAGACTTAGCAAAAAAATTGGTTACCTTTGGTAGTGTCTTAGAAGTGAGAGAATGTTACTTTAATACCATTAGCAAATGGATAGAGAAGATAGAAGAATTTACAGAAGAAAAGGCTAGCTTTATAAATGGAACCAGAGTATAAAAAAGTTATCTGTACTAATAAAAAAGCTTATTATAACTATAATATTGAACAAACTTATGAAGCAGGTTTAGTATTGAAAGGTACAGAAGTTAAATCTTTACGATTGGGAAAAGTAAGTCTGGGTGATAGCTATGCTGAAATAAAAAATAGCGAAATTTATTTGATTAATTGCCATATATCTCTTTATCCTTTTGCTAGCCATGAACAACACGACCCTCTTCGTCCCAAAAAGCTGTTATTGCACAAAAGAGAAATCAAACGCTTAATTGGAAAATTGAAACAGAGGGGGCTGACTCTTATTCCTTTGCGGATTTATTTTTATAAAGGAAAAGCAAAAGTAGAACTAGGACTGGCTAGAGGTAAAAGGAAGATTGATAAAAGAGAGGAGATAAAAAAACGAGATGAACAAAGAATTATGCAAAAAAGATATAAAATCAAATAAGGAATTTATTGTCCTGTGTGTATCCCAAAATCCGCGATTGATTTTTGGAGAAGGGTATGTGCCTCTTTCTTACTCTTCATTCTCACTTCTGGTATCAGTCCTTTACTTAAATATTTCGCGATTGTTTTCGCATCCCTTTTATCGGTCTTTTTTACCGACTGTGAGATAATCTTAAACTGAGTGGGGTTGATTATTTTAACCCCTCCTACCCCGTCTTTTATCTCCCTCACAAAATAGCCAGTGTTGCCTGTGGATTCCACGGCTACTTCATCATCTCTGGTAAGGGTTTGCTTAAAAGCTTCTATCCCTTCTTTGCTAACCTTAAAACTTTTAAGCTCTTTACCCTTTCTGCTTAAATAACAAACCGTAAAGGTGCTCTTGTGTAAATCTACCCCAATGTAGCGCTTCATTTTCTACCCCCTTTCTTTTTTATATTACCTATAGTCTTGAGAGTAGAATTTAAGTCGGTGAACACCATCCTCCTATCCAGGGTCACTTAAGCCCTATGGTGACTGTTCGGTTATAGGTTTGATTAATCTCCTTCTCGAGGTCAATTAAGCCTCATGGAAACACACAACCTATAACCTATCTACTCCAGACTATTGGTTTATTTTACCCATAATCCGGAGCTTTCACCAACTGTCATTGAGCAATTATCGTATCATCTCCTTTCTTTTTAACTGCGATTTTACCCTTTTGAAATCGCATTTTACAGGACTTTTTACCGATGATAGCCTTTTATATGATTATCAGGTCTTGACAGGCTGTTGAAAAAGTCATTTCTCTCTCAGACCCCTTCATGGGCTAACAAGAGCAAAATATTATCCGCAGGCTTGCCTGGGGCAGACAGGATTGTTTTTGAAAAATAATAAACCTAAGCCATCAAGACCAAGCCCTTTCAGGGTGGCTTTCGCCAGTCTTGATGGCGCTCCGCAATCTGCTTTTTAAAAAGTAGAGTTGGTTGAAGGAAATAAAATATTTTTCTTTCTCACCAACCTTCGATTTTTCAGGAGCACGCGGCGCAGCGCTGTCAAAGCCGTAAGCCCAAAGGGTGCGGAGTGAAACGGAGCAGCTTTGACAGCAAGCGAAGCGGCGTGCTAAACTAGGGAACAGGTTGGGTAAAGATAATATGCATCTGAGTTTTTCAACAAGCCCTTAACACTTAAAACTTTAAATTTTTGGGTTTTAGGCTTTGACATTTGAGCTTGTTGCCCCGTGGAGTAAGTTTTACTACTCAACAAGTGAATCATTTGTCATTTTAAGATTTTGTCTAAAAAATCCAAATTTCAAAATCCAAATGCCAAATGAAGTCCAAAGGCCAAAATGCCAAAACATTAAATCAGTGAGTAGTGAAATAGCCAAATAAGTTTTTTGTCTCACTCCTCACTCCCTCACTATTTACTAATTTTGTCATTGGGATTTTAGGCTTGATTTGACATTTGAGCTTTGTCATTTGTCATTTTAAGATTTAGTATTTTTCTAATGTCCATCATTTGGATCTCCGTTAAAATTACTTTGCCGTGGTCCTGCAGAGGGTTTTGATATCTGTTAAAAAAACAAATTATTTCGTGACTTTGACGTGGTCCTGAGGATTTTGGGTGGAAGAATTTACTTGATTTCTACTTAATAAAATGGTTATAATTATATAATTTTATATCAAGGAGAAATTTTTTATATTAGGGAAAAGAAATCCTGAGGGAGATGTCCGCATGCTCTTTATTGGGTATAGTATCACTTTCAACTGCAAGGTTTGTCCGCTAAAAGGATAATATTTTGTTCTTGTTAGTCTATGAATGAGTCTGAAAAAATGACTTTTTCAAGAATCTGTGAAATATTAAATAATTAAAAGGAGGGAGAAATGAAGAAACAAAAAAGGATGTGTGGACTACTGGTGGTATTGGTCTGTTTTTTGTTTATTCCATTTGGGCATGCTACAGATAAGTTTTCCTCATTTTTTTGTAAAAGTCTTCACTATACCGGTGAAGGTATGCGCTATTGGTATGAAGAGCAAAATGGTTTCATGGATATCGCTGGTATTCCTTATAATAAACTTGGGTGTAAACAGTGCCATGCAAAGAGCTGTGATAAATGTCATGCCGTAGAAAAAGACGGGAAAATGGTTTTTTCTGTAGCAAAAGCAAAGACTATTCAAAATTGTTTTATCTGTCATAAAAGGGAAGCACTTTCTTGTAAATTTGACAAAGAGGCCAATCATCCAGATGTACACATAGCTGCGGGAATGAATTGTGTTAGCTGCCATAGTGGAGAAGATATACATGGAATAGGGAAGTTCTACCAATCAATGCGTGCTCCGGAAGCAGTAAAGGCCAATTGTACAAACTGTCATAAGGAGGGAGGAACAGCTCCTTTTGTTGCCACTCTTAAACCCCATCGTGTCCACAAAGAAAAACTGGATTGTGCTGCTTGTCATGTGCGCTCTACCATGGCTTGTTATAACTGCCATTTCGGTCGTTTCTTAGAAACAAAAAGTAAGACAGGGAATTTTATTCCTATGAAATCATGGCTGCTGCTTATCAATTACCAAGATAAAGTAACGGCGGCCAACGTCATGAGTTTGGTTTACAAAGGCAAAAAGTTCATTGCCTACGTTCCTTACTTTACTCATTCGGTAATGCCTAAAGGCAGGAATTGTGTTGATTGTCATAATAACAAAGCTATCCAGCTTATTAAAGCTGGAAAGAAGGTTCCAGTGGTGTCCTTTAAAAATGGCAAAATAGTCCCCTGGAAAGGGGTAGTTCCGGTTGTACCCCATAGATTACAATGGGTTTATTTAGACAAACAAGGTAATAAATGGGTGCCTCTAAAGAGTGATGAAAAAGAATGGATTCAATTTGCAACCTACGGCAAACCTTTAACCGAAAAACAGCTAAAGAGAATGTCTATGCCTTTTGGCATAAAGAAGAAGAAATAATAAGCATTTAATGATTAACAAGACGGGATTGCAGTCCCGTCTTGTTTTGTTTTAACACCTTTTGCAAAAACAACAACGCTGCTTGTTGACTGATTTTGTTTTTGACTCCATTTATCAGAAGGTTTAACAAGGCCAACCCTTTGACCTGATTTGAAAACCACCTCTAGTAATAATCAAGGCAGAATTATTAGTATTTTCTATAAATCTTTTTGCCAATAAGGGGCTAAAGACAAAGGCAGCAGTAGAGATAGCATCTGCATCCATAACTGTTTTTGCCATCACACTTACACTACTCAAATTAAGGGGAGATTCTCCTGTCTTTGGGTCAATAATATGAAAAAATTTCTTTTCTTTATCAAAGTACCTTTCATAATTACCAGAGGTAGCAATGGCTGCATCCTTAAGATTAACAATTTCTGCATAATCACTTGGTTTAAGTGGATCTCTAATAGCAATCTTAAAATGCTTATTGCCCAGCACCCTTATATCCCCACCTGCATTTATCAACGCATATTTGATCCCCATATTTTTAACTAGCTCAGCAGTTTTATCTACAATATAACCCTTTGCAATTCCATCTAGGGTTATACCCATACCGCTTCTGAAGAATTTTATTTTGTTTTTATCAAAATATAGACTAGATGCATCTACTAAATTCAATGCCTCTTTTATCTCTTTTACTGTAGGAGGACTACCTGCCTTAAACCTCTCCTTAAATAGATCAACAATAGGCTTTACTGTGATATCAAATGTTCCATGACTTAGATGATAATAATAAGATGCCTTTTTCATTACAAAATACATTTCCTCAGGGACATCCTTTAATATCCCATCCTCGTTTAATTTACTTATTTGCGTTCCACCTTTATATCGATTAAATATGTTTATCAATCTTTTCATTTCTAAAAAGCCTAATTCAATAGCCTCTTGTGCTTTGTTTGCTGAGCGATCATAGACTGTAATGGTGACAAATGTATCCATCAGCGGAAGTGTCTTTTCCAATTTATGCAGTTTCTCATTAAAGGAAATTTTCCCTAATGGAAGGGAAAATGCCGGTTTTGTAAAGCCTATACCCAGTATACCCATTATTTTTAAAAAATCCCTTCTGTTTAAATGAGCATTCAGTTTTTTCTGTAAATAACTATTCATCTCTTCCTCCTTAAGGCACCAATAAAACAGGAAGGTGGGAAAATTCTGCTACTCGCTGTGAAACACTTCCCAACCATAAGGCTCGCCAGCGCCCTTTACCGGTAGTGCCCATAAGAACCATATTGGTTTCATATTCTTGAGATATCTTCAATATTTCCTGCACTGGCTTGCCTATATGCACATAATATTGGGATGTAAATCCTTTTTGTTGAAGTTTCTGAGAAAATTCACTTAACTTCGCTTTCGCTTCAGATGCCTCTTTTTCTAAAGCTGGTTTGCCCAAATCTTCAGATACCACATGCAATAAAGTTATCTTTTTCGCTGGGCCTTTAAAATTTTCCAAAAAGCGAAAAGCCCTTTCAGAAGATTCAGAGAAATCGGTGGCCAACAATAAATGCTCACATAACTGCTGGTTAACTACACAAAATTCTCTTCCTTTTTCTATATCGTAACACATATACTTAAACACCAATACCGGCTTTTTGCTACGCTGAAGTAAATCTAACATACTGCTTCCTATATACCTTTCCAGAGCCTGCCTTTTTTTCCTCCCTGCCACAATTAAATCTACATTATCTTCTTCGGCCACCGCTAGTATCTTAGGTACAGGGTTACCTACAAGGATATGAAACTTACTTTTAATGCCTTTTCTTTCCAAAAACTGCTGCCATTCTTCGAACTTCAGCCGCGCAATGTCTCTTAACCTTTCTTCCTCTTCTTTTAAGTACCCACCATAGGGTACAAAACCCACCTGTTCCCTTTCAATCACATGTAAAAGAACAACCTCTTCTAAACCTGCCTCTTTCAACTCTAACAAGGCACTTAAGGCATCAAAAGAAAGTTCTCTAAACTTGGTGGGGAATAAAATTTTATGAATTGCCATCTCTCTCCTCTCTTAATGAAAGAATATTAATGTTACCAATATAAATACAGGAATTAAAATAGTGCAAGAATACTTAAGCATGTAACCAAAGAAGCTGGGCATTGGAGTACCTGCCTCCTCAGATATAGACCTTACCATAAAATTTGGTGCATTTCCAATGTAGGTGTTTGCACCAAAAAATACTGCTCCTGCAGATATGGCCTTGAGAAAGATGGGTTTTTGTGAGAGGAGCATAGGTACCGCCTGAGGCTCTGGTACTCCTGTAAAGAATTTACCCAAAGCACTGGTAAAGAATGTATAATATGTAGGAGTATTATCTAAAAAACTAGACAGTATGCCAGTAGCCCAAAAATAATGATAGGGATGTTCCATTGCCCGCATTAGTGGGGCCGCAGCGCCTTTTTCCCCTGCTTCTAATATAAGCAAACAAGGTGCCATGGCTGCAAAGATACCTGCAAATAAATAAGCAACTTCCTTTATAGGAAACCAGGTAAATTCATTTGCCTCTCTCACCTCTCTAGGGGTAATTACTAAGGAAAGAATGCCCATAAGAATTATAAATCCATCTCTTATTAAAGACTCTATGGTGCGATGGACACCCAGTATGTTTACCTCTCCAAGTTTTACTATCCCACTGAATATAACAGAACCTACTATTCCTGCCAAAAAGATAAAATTATACCAGCCCTCTAGACCAAGCGGCTCTTTTTCTCCAGTAAATACTGCCCCCTCTTTTTTATAATAATAAAGGTCCATAACAAAATAAATTGCTAGCACACAACCAACCACAAAGAGCATATGGGGCAATATTTTAAGTGTTACCCAAAAAAATGGCACACCATGAAGAAAGCCTATAAATAAAGGGGGGTCTCCAACAGGTGTTAGGGCGCCACCAATGTTACAAACCAAAAATATAAAAAACACAACCATAAATGTCCTATATTTCCTATATCTATTTGCCCTTAAAAATGGACGAATCATCAACATAGCTGCCCCGGTAGTACCCATCCAAGAAGCAATACCTGTACCCACTGCCAGCCAGCCTGTATTTATCCAGGGTGTTCCAACCAGTGTGCCCTTTAGATAAATATTTCCAGCTACTGTAAAAAGGCCCCAAAGCAAGATAATAAATGGAAAATAATCACCTATAAAAATGTGTAAAAATTCATGCAGGCCTGCATGCTTATATACTGCAAGCATAGGTATTATTGTAATTATTGCCCAGAAAGCAGATACTTTACCAAAGTGATGGTGCCAAAAACGAGGGGCAAAAAGAGGAAATAGGGCAATAGAGAGCAATATCCCTGCAAATGGTATGGTGCTCCAAAGGGGAAGTGATTCTGCCATCTTCATTAATTCACTTTTTTCCTCTGCAGCAAAGGCAACACCAACAAGGACCATAACCAATAATCCACTCAACACCATTGCCTTCTTTTTCATTTATATTCTGCCTTGGTATTCAAAATCTCTGTAATCACCGGTCTAAAAGCATATTTCTTACTATATTGCCTAATGCCCAAAAAGGCTGATATTAAAAAGAAAATTGAGAAAATACAGGATGAAAGCTCTCTATTTTTCAATAACGCTAAATAATATCCCAAAATTGCTCCAATAAACAGACTTATGGTAGGAATTACATATATAATAAAAGAGGCTTTAAGCTCATTTTCTGCCTGCAAGGAAACAATTACTTCCTGACCTGGGGTAGCACCCACAGGATTTTCTGCTTCAAGCATCATATATCTTTTACTTAACATATTACACAATCCACTGCCTGGACAACCTTCACAGGCTATACCTCTAACCAATTTAATCTTGGCCCCTTCATCCGAAACACTAATAACAGTCCCCCTTTCTTTTCTTATTCCCATATTTTTTAGATACTTAAATAATTTAATTTACAGGATTCTGAAATCCCTCCAATTTTGTCTGTTGTTGACAGTCTATAGCTCCTCTTTTTATAAAAAATCATGCTTATTTTACTTTCATTTCCTATCTTCCTACTTGAATAGCTTATCTTCCTCAATCAATCACCCAAACCGCACAATTACGTGCATATTTTACAATTTTATCTGAGACGCTGCCAAAGAAAAAAGCACCTGAAACACCCCGCCTGCCTACTACAATGGTATCATAAGCTCCCTTTTCAAGTTCACGCAAAATGTCTCTCGCAATCCCTTCTTTTTTTCTTCTAACCGCTATTTCTATGTTATCTTCTGGGATGCTTGATTTCTGAAGCATCTCTTTGGCCTGCTCTAAAGTCTCCTTTATTTTCGCTTCCTGCTTATGTCTTAAAGTAGCAAGGTCACCTAGTTTCCTTTCAAAATCAGGTATAATACTAGCAAAGTCTGTACCTACTAAGGTCTTAAAAGCTGCAGAGACCTCTGGAATTACGGAAAATAATGTAATTTTAACATCTTTACATCCCTTTAAGGTTTCAGCTACATACCCGGCAGCCTTCATAGCATGCTCTGAGGCATCCATGGCTACCAATATCTTTTTTGCCATATTAAACTCCTTAAGCTGGTAATAATTGCTGGATAGCGCCTGTAGGACATTTTTCAAAACACTTCCCACACAGGGTGCATTTACTTGGATCTACAACAGACAGAGCATCTACAATAGTAATGGCCTTTTCTGGACACGCTTTTTTACAGAGACCGCAACCCTGACAACCTACTTCACAAATTTTCTTTACTACAGGTGGGGTATCGTGTGAACTGCAAATTACCGCAATTTTGAGAGAAACAGGCACCAACTTAGGAATACCACGTGGACATACCCTCGTACAAGTGCCACAACCTGTGCATTTGTCTTTATCTACTTTAGGTAAACCATCCTCTCCCATACTTAAAGCACCAAATGGACAATTTTTTACACATGTGCCTAACCCCAAACACCCATATTGGCATTCTTTATCTCCACCTCCAGCTAACATTGCTGCCCGACAGTCTTCTATACCCATATATTGAAACTTACGTTTTGCTTTATCTTTACTACCACGACACATAATCATGGCTACTTGTCTTTCACCTGCCTCAACACTTACTCCTAAAATTTTCGCTACAGCTTCCCATTTGTCAGGCCCTACTGCCACACAGGCATTCACCGGAGCCTTACCTTCCACAATAGCTGCTGCACAATCTGAACATCCTGCATAACCACAACCCCCACAATTTGCTCCTCCTAAAAATTCTTCTACTTCTGCTATCCTGGGGTCTACATATACATAAAATATCCTCGCTGCAATACCCAATCCTAGAGCATAAATAGCAGCTAATCCTCCCATCACTAATACTGGATAAATAGTTGCTTTCAATACTTCCATTGTTGAAACCTCTTTAATTTATTTAGCTAAACCAGCAAAGGCAAAAAATGAAAGTCCTATCAGTCCTGCTGTAATCAAACCAATACTTGTGTCTTGAAAACATTTCGGTATCCTCGCATAGTGAAATCGCTCTCTAATACCTGCCATAATAATAAGAGCCAACCCAAAACCTAAAGCTGAGGCAAAAGAAAACACTATAGTGGGTATAAAACCGAATTTGAACCTAATATTATAAAAACAAGTACCCAGAATACAACAATTTGTCGTAATGAGGGGTAAATAAATACCTAATCCTCTATAAAGTCCTGGACTTATTTTCTTTATAGCCATTTCTACTAACTGGACAAATACCGCAATGGTCAAAATGAACGCTAGCGTTTCAAGGTAAACTATGTCAAATTTCTCTAAAAGATAATGTTCTACAAACCAGGTAATGGGACCGGTACAAGTCAGAACAAATATTACACCGAAGGTCATACCCACTGCTGTGTCCATCTTTTTTGATACACCTAAAAATGGACAATTACCCAAAAACCTGATCAAGAGGATGTTATTTACTAATACCCCTGAGACAACCAACATAATGTAATCTGAAAATGTCCAAACCTGTTGTTCCATTATTTAACCCCTTTTATTTTTCTCCACTACCTATAAGATTCATAATACCCAACATAAGTCCCAAACAAACAAAAGCACCAGGTGGTTTTTGCAAAAAGGCAAATGGCTCAAAACCCGACCACATAATGTGATGATATAAAAATGTCCCCTTACCAAAAATCTCTCTAAATATAGCCAGGACAGTGAGAGAACAGGTATATCCTAATCCCATACCTAAGCCATCTGCTAAAGAATAAATCACTGTATTCTTGGAAGCAAAGGCCTCGGCTCTACCCAAGGGGATACAGTTGACTACAATAAGGGGAATAAATATACCTAAAGCCATATAAAGGGGATAAAAATAAGCCTGCGTAACTAATTCTACAATAATTACAAAGGTAGCTACAACTACAATAAAACAAGGAATTCTTACCTGACTAGGAATTACCTTCCGCAATAGAGAAATAAGAACGTTAGAACAAACAAGCACAAATGTGAGACAAAGACCCATACCAATACCATCTCTCACCGCAGTACTACAAGCTAAAGCAGGACATAAACCCAATACAAAACGAAATGGGGGAATTTCTTTCCATAGACCTTTTGTAAATTCTTTTACTACCCTGCTACCTTCCATCTTTTATCCCCTTACCTCTTCTTTTAGTTTAGGAAATATCTCTATGGCCTTTCTTACTGCCTCGGTTATGGCTGTAGAAGTTTCTGTTGCCCCACTTACCGCCTCAATATCTCCCCCTACAGTAAGTTTACTTCCTACACCCTTTCCTTTAAATTGATTTAAGAATTCTTGTGATTCTACGGCCTTTGTTCCAATACCAGGTGTCTCACCATGTTTTACTACTTTTATTCCTAAAATCTTCCCATTTAAATCTATCCCTACCAAAACTTCCACTGCTCCTCCGTGACCCGAACCTATACCTTCATAAGCAATACCTATCAAACTACCTGCCTTTTTTGCTGGAAATACGTTGATTACTTCTTTCTCACTGAGTTTCACTTTTACTCTTTCTAAAATAGGATCATTATCATAACTAGGAAACACTGCCTTCACTGCTGGTGCTACTAAAATCTTCAACTTTTGATATTCTATCCTTTCCTTCGTCGCCTCTTTCACAAATGCTAAAGAAAATGCCGAACCTACACAAAAGGCCGTCAAAACCACAATTAATTTTACAATTTCACGCACTGCTCTTTACCCTCCCCAAAGGCCTTGGTTTTACTAATCTATCAATTAAAGGTGTAAAGCCATTCATCACCAATAAGGCAAACCAAATAGGATCTACCCAACTCCCCCATAATCTGCCAATCATAGTAATCATCCCTGCCATCCCACCAAAAACTAACATTCCTGCACCTGTAACTGGAGTAGTAATAGGGTCTGTGGCTATAAAAAAAGCGGCTAACAAAGTCCCCCCACTTAATAATTGAACTAAAATGTAAGGATAAAGAAATTCCCTTTCTCCCTTGTAAAAAAGAATAGAAAAAATCAATACAGCACCCAGAAATCCTACCGGGATGTGCCAGCTGATATATTTTTTCCAAAACAAATATACAGCACCAATAATAATTGCTAAAGCGCATATCTGGCCTACACAGCCCACCAGTTCTTCTCCTGGCAATGGTTTCCACCCTAGCAATGTATGAATAAGCAGTTTGATCTTTCCACCTAAACTGCTCCAGTTCTCAATACCATAACCCTCACTAAAATAGCTATAATCTTCTGCTAAGGCACCTATACCTTCTAACTTCACCACACCCAAAATACTGCCAGATATATCCATATGGCTCATAAAACCCAGTCTTAAAGATGCCCAACCTACTAAAACAGGATTAAAAGGATTACTCCCTAGACCACCATAAACATGCTTACCCACTAATAAACCAACAAAAACACCTACTACCACTGCCCACCAAGGTATATTTGCAGGCAGAATAAGACCAAAAAGTAATCCTATTAAAATAGCATGATAATCTTTAGTAACTGTCACCTCTCTCTTCATAATCTTTTGAAGACCGGCTTCAATTATTACTGCTGAGATCACGGATACCAAAATTACTTCAATGGCTTTTATTCTAAAATAATATACTCCTGCTATCACTGCTGGAATAAGGGCAATAATAAATCCCAACATCATACTACTAATAGACTCCTTACCCTGAACATGTGGCCCTACCGAAACAATAAATCCTTCTTCTTTCATTGTTCCTCTCTCTTTATTTGAGATTTTCCATATTTTATCCAATGCACTAGGGGGATTTTAGCCGGGCAAACATAGGCACAACATCCACATTCTATACAATAAGATAAATTATAACTTTCTGCCTCTTCAAACATATCTACTTGGCAAAAAGAAGCAATCACATTAGGTAAAAGTCCCATAGGACACACCTTTACACACCAGCCACAATTAATACATTTTTGGTCAGAAATAACAATCAAATCAGACTGTCTTTGCACATATATGGCAGTTATTTCTTTTGTAACCGGAATTTCTAAGCTATATTGAGCTAGTCCCATCATAGGACCACCTACTATCACTTTAGCAATATTTCCATTTACACCACAATGTGACAAAACATTTTTTAAAGGGGTTCCTATTCTTACCCTAAGATTTTTGGGTTTATTCACTGCTCCATATACCGTAATTACCTGGTCTATCACAGGTCTCATCTCTTTTAGCGCATCCCAAAGGACAATGACGGTATCTGCGCCTAATACACATACCCCCACATCTTCTGGAACCCCATTAGGAGAAGGCACTTCTTTACCTGTAATGGCCTTAACCATAAACATATCTATACCTTGAGGAAACTTTGAATCTAATACTGCTAATTCTGCTACGCCAGAAACTAAGCCAGGAAGTTGTTCTTGAGCCAAGGTATTTTTTGCCTCTATTGCCAGATAGGCAGTGTTAACATTAAGGATTTTTTTTGCCAATTTTATACCGCCTAGCAACTCTTGTTTCTTTTCTGTAACTAATTTATATCGGACCGAAACGCCAGGCTCTAAATCAATCCCATTAATAATAAGAGTGTTTATCCGCTTACTTTGAGCAAATTCAAATTTAGTAGAAAGGGGAATAGCATCTATCCCGAAGTCTACCAAACCCATCTGCTGGATAGCTTTCAAAAGAACCTCTGGATTTTGTTGTAAAGGTTCTTGAGGAGAGGAACTTATACTCCACTCTTCCTTCCCATCAGATTCAATTTCTACTGCAGGTGCAATTCCACCTCTAATATCTGGAAATCTTTTAGGTAAACCTGCTACCTTTCCTGAAACTGTGGCATAAATAGGCGCACTAAACTCATCTTCACTCTTTCCAATTTCATCCCCAATCTTCACTCCCTTTCCCTTTTTCAACAAAGATTTACATGGAGGACCTTTATGTTGTTTTAAGGGAATTACTAATCGTTGAGGAACAGGTAAATCCTCAATGGTGCTCTCTACCTTACTTTCTTCCACATAAACACCGCCTTTCATAGACCTTTTCATCATAGACAATCTCGACTCTACAAATTTTTTAAAATGGTTATAGCACCCCGTCATTTTTGTGTCAAGTGAAAAATTTAAAAATTTTTTAATCTACTGTTTTTAATCTACTGTAATGACTTCTTCAGGGTGGATATATTTTAGCCCATTTTAAGGTAGGGGTCATTACAGATTAACGCCTAAATTTTGGGGAAAGTCCTGTAATTTACTAATTGACAGGCTGTTGAAAAAGTCATTTTTTTCTCAGACCCGTCCATAGGCTAACAAGAGCAAAATATTATCCGCAGGCTTGCCTGGGGCAGACAGGAGTGTTTTTGAAAAATAATAAACCTATAAACCATTTGATGGCATAATTAGAGAAATTTGCCACCCCCTGGATAGCCTCTCTGGCCTCTTTGTTACCTCTATGAAGTAGTTTCGCCATCTTTTTAATGTTGTAGAAGTAACTAAATTCTTAATCCGCAATTGATTTTAAGAGAAAATTCCAACTGCAGTGATACTTCAAGATTAACTTCACCAACCTGTTTATAGCTTAGCAGATTGCTCCGTTAAGCCATCAAGACCAAGTCCTTTCAGGGTGGCTTTCGCCAGTCTTGATGGCACTCCGCAATCTGCTTTTTAAAAACTAGAGTTGGTTGAAGGAATAAAATATTTTTCTTTCTCACCAACCTTCGATTTTTCAAGAGCACGCCGTGCAGCGCTGTCAAAGCCGTAAGCCCAAAGGGTGCGAAGTGAAACGGAGCAGCTTTGACAGCAAGCGAAGCGGC
>Ga0190316_1000219_pt1 | contig 16094 bp, 11 predicted proteins | sample 48701112_MG_FD_161663 | JGI IMG/M metagenome (GOLD analysis project Ga0190316, IMG submission 161663) | Hydrothermal vent sediment bacterial communities from Southern Trench, Guaymas Basin, Mexico - 4870-11-1-2_MG | ecosystem: Environmental > Aquatic > Marine > Hydrothermal vents > Sediment ... | reverse complement strand
CAGAAACAATTTCATCTCCAGACAACTCCATTGTAGTTTTGAAAAGAAGAAAACTAACAACGACTGCTATTGCCAGTCCTAAAATACTGGCAAAAAAATCTCTAATTTTCATCCTTTTCACCTCCCTATTTTATTTTTAATTTTCCTTTTACCTGTTCCGACTAAAGTCGAAGCGAAACAAAATAAACTAAATTATAAGATAAACTAAAATAATGATAAGTCAATGTTTTATATAATAGCAATTGGCAATAAAAAGGATACTTATTGATATTCATAGATACTTATTGATATTTATTGTCTATTAACGAGTTAACGAGTTAACGAGTTTAATATTAAAAATCCAACCCTGAACCCTACGTGGTTTAGGGTTGGTCATTTGAATTTGTTTGTAATTTGGGATTTGTAATTTGTAATTTAAATGATTTATTGACTTTAAAAGGAAAATGTCCTAAAATTTTTTCAAGGCGCGTGTAGCTCAGCTGGTTAGAGCGTCTCGGTGACATCGAGGAGGTCGCTGGTTCAAGTCCAGCCACGCGCACAACACAAAAAATAACAAAAAAGAAATAAAAAACAGTATTTAGCTCAGCTGGTTAGAGCGCTCCGATACATATCGGAGAGGTCGCTGGTTCAAGTCCAGCCACGCGCACTAAAGATTTTTTTTCTAAGAGAAAAACAATAGTTGAGCCCTCGTGGCGGAATTGGCAGACGCGCATGGCTTAGGACCATGTCCCTTTTTGGGGTTGCAGGTTCAAATCCTGCCGAGGGCACGAAATGACAAAAAAAATTCTGATTATTCATGGTTGGGGGAAGGGTCAAGAAAGCTGGCAGAAAGTTAAAGAAGCTTTAGAGAAAAATGGTTTTGAAGTTATTGTTCCTGATTTGCCTGGCTTTGGTAAAAATCCTCCACCAGATAAGATTTGGGGGGTTAGAGAATATGCTCTCTGGCTAGATGATTTAATTAAAGAAAAAGTTATTCTCTTTGGTCATTCTTTTGGCGGCGCAGTTGCTCTTAATTTTTTGAATATTTCGCCTCAAAAAGTAGAAAAAATTATTCTTTGCTCGCCAGCAATTTTTAGAAAGAAAAGGGCTAAAGTTAGATTTTTTAGTTTTTTAGCAGAAAAATTTAGAAAAATTGTCAAAAGACCTTTACCGAAAATAGTTGAAAGAATTATTGCTAAAATTTTAGGCAATCAAGATTATTATCAATCTCAAGGAATAAAGAGAGAGATTTTTAAGAAGATTATTGAAGAAGATTGTGCTTTCCTTTTAGAAAAAGTTAATTTGCCAACTTTGATTATTTGGGGAAAAGAAGATAAAGTTGTTCCTTTGGAGGAGGGAGAAAAACTTAAGAAATTAATTAAAAATTCAAAGCTGGTAGTTTTGGAAAAAGCTGGTCATAGTCCGCATTTAGAAAAAGCAAATGAGTTAAGTAGGGTTGTTATTGACTTTTTGGAGGGCAAACATCTTCCTTGTTTTAATAAAGAAGAATGAAAGAGTGTTATCTCTATGAAAAATTGCCTGACAAAAAAGTTAGGTGTAAAACTTGTTCCCATTATTGTTTGATCAAAAACAATTCCTTTGGTCTTTGCGGGGTAAGGAAGAATATCGAAGGCAAACTTTACTCACTTGTCTACGGGAAAATAATTGCTTTAAATTTAGATCCAATTGAGAAAAAGCCTCTTTTTCATTTTTTGCCGAATTCTTTAGTTCTTTCTTTGGGTACAGTTGGCTGTAATTTTCGTTGTCTTTTTTGTCAAAATTACGACATTTCTCAAATTACCCGAGAAGATTATTGTCAGGAGTTTGGTGAAGAAAGAAGAATTATTGGTCAAGAAATCAGCAAAGAAAAAGTTATTGAAATAGCCAAGAAAAGCGGAGCTAAAAGTATTGCCTATACCTATAACGAGCCAGCTGTCTTTTTTGAATTTGCTTTTGAGACAGCCAAACTGGCTAGGGAAAACAATTTAAAAAATATCTTTGTTTCCAATGGTTTTGAAAGTAAAGAATTGATAGAAAAAATTTTGCCTTTTTTAGATGCTGTTAATTTTGATTTAAAAAGTTTTTCTGAAAAATTTTATCAGCAAGTTTGCGGAGGAAGATTAGCGCCTGTTTTAAAAACTATTGAAAGGGTTTTTAAATCTGGTGTTTGGTTAGAAATTACTACTTTAGTTATTCCTGGTTATAATGACTCAGAAAAAGAATTAAGACAAATTGCTAAATTTATCAAAAATCTTAACCCAGAAATCCCTTGGCATCTTTCCAGATTTTACCCGGCTTTTAAAATGAGCGAAGTTCCTTCTACTTCAATAGAGAAATTGATTAGAGCTTATCAAATTGGCAAAGAAGAAGGACTTCTCTACGTTTATTTGGGCAATGTTTCTTTGCCAGAGAAAGAAACGACTTATTGTCCGAAATGCTCGCAGCCAGTCATTAAGAGAGATTACTATCAAGGCAAAATTGAAAATTTTCTTCAGGATGGTTGTTGCCCTTATTGTCAAGAAAAAATTGCTGGTATTTTTGAATAATTTAAAAAATGAATTTAGAAACCCCTTTAAATCAAATAAGAGGGATTAATACAAAAATATCAAAAAAATTAGCCGAGTTGTCATTGTTTACTATCAAAGACATTCTTTTTTTCTTTCCTTCGTCCTATACTGATTATTCCTCTTTAAAAAAAATAAATCAATTGAAAATAAATGAAAATTCAACTATTAAAGCCAAAATTGTCGATTTGAAAACGAAACCTCTTTTTAAAAGACGCTCTCTTATTATTCAAGCCCTTTTAAAGGATGAAACTGGTACTCTTAGGGCTGTTTGGTTTGCTAAGCCATATTTAGAAAAAATTTTTTTAAAGGGCAGGGAATTTTTCTTTGCTGGCAAAGTAACTGCCAGCAAATATGGCCTTTCTTTAATAGAGCCAGAATTTGAGACGATAGAAAAAGAAGAAAAGAAGCATCTTCTTCGGATTATTCCTCATTACCGCGAGAAGAAAGGCCTAACTAGCCGATTTTTGCGAACAATTATTTTTCCTTTACTGAAATTTTCTGATTTTTTGCCTTCTTTCTTGCCTAGAGAAATAGAAAAAAGATATTCCTTGCCAACTTTTTCTCAAGCAATTAAGGAAATTCATTGGCCTTCATCTTTTTCTTTTCTAAAAAAAGCCCAAACAAGGATTGATTTGGAAAACCTTTTTATTTTAGAATTATTTTTATTAAAAAGAAAAGTTTCTTTAAAAGAAAAAACTGCCCCTATTTTCTCCTGGCAGGAAGAGATAGATAAATTTATAGCTGATTTGCCGTTTAAACTGACTAACGATCAGAAAAAGGTTCTTCAAGAAATTTTTGCTGATTTAGCCAGCGGTAAGCCAATGAATAGAATTCTTCAAGGCGATGTTGGCTCGGGCAAAACAATCGTTGCTTTAATTTCATCTTTAGCCGTTGCTCTAAAAAAGTATCAAGTTGCTTTTATGGCGCCGACGGAAATTCTTGCCTGGCAACAATTCCAAGCGGCTAAAAATTTCTTTAAGAAAGTCGATCTTCCTTTAGCTCTTCTGACGGCTAATTACTCTCTAATTTTTTGGCAGGGCCAGGAAAGCGAAGTCAAAAAAAATTCTTTGCAAAAAGAAATTAGTCAAGGAAAATTTTTAATTGTTTTCGGCACCCATTCTCTTCTTCAAGAAAAAATCAATTTTCCCCGTTTATCTTTGATAATCATCGACGAACAACATCGCTTTGGTGTTAACCAACGGGCGCTTTTGACTAAAAAGGGAGAAAAAATTACTCCTCATTGTCTTTCAATGACAGCCACGCCTATTCCGCGAACTCTGGCTCTTTCTCTTTATTCTGACCTTGACTTTTCTTTAATTAAAGAATCTCCTCAAAAAAGAAAAATCGTTACTAAAATAACTTCGCCAAAAAATCGGGAGAAAGTTTATGAGTTTATCAGAAAGAAAATTAAAGAAGGAGAACAACTTTTTCTTGTTTGTCCTTTAATAGAAGAATCAGAGAAACTTTCTTTAGAATCGATTGAAAAGAAATATCAAGAAATAAAAAGAATTTTTCCAGAATTTTCAGTGGCTAAACTTTATGGTAAGATGAAGGGCGAGGAAAAGCAGAAAATCATTGAGGATTTTGCCAAAAATAAAACTAAAATTTTGGTAACTACTTCAGTTATTGAAGTTGGTATTGATGTGCCAGCAGCTAATTTGATGATTATTGAGAACCCAGAAAGATTTGGTTTGGCCCAACTTCACCAAATTAGAGGAAGGATAGGCCGTCGAGGACAGCAAGCATTTTGTTTTCTTTTTCCAGAAAAATTACCGGCAAAAACTAGAGCTAGGTTAAAAGCTATTCAAGAATCAACTGATGGTTTCTTTTTAAGTCAGAAGGATTTAGAAATAAGAGGACCGGGCGAGTTTTTGGGTATTAAACAATCTGGTTTTCCTGACTATTTAATGTCAGCTCTAACTAATTTTACCTTGATAAAAATAGCCAAAGAAGCGGCTCTTAATTTGCTCAAAAAAGATCCTTCCTTGAATCGCTTTCCTCTTCTTAGGGAAAGAGTAGAAAAAATGGCAGAAGAAATTTCTTTTTCTTAATTACAACTTGTAGTTCGTTTGGAAACTTTTCATTCGTTTTGTTAAGGGAAATTTTTGAAGAAAACAATGAAAAATTTTTTAAAAGAAAAGAAAATAATTTTTGTTGTGATTATTGGAATTTTGATTGCCAGCGGAGCAATTTATTTTTCTGGAAAAAGAATTAATAGAGACAGAGAGGAAACTAGAAAAATTTTTAAAGAGGTTTGTCCAAACACTCCTCAGCTTCCAAACAATTCAGTGAAGCTAGTAACTAAAGTTATTGACGGTGACACTTTTTTAATAGAAGGTGGTTATTCAGTAAGAATTTTAGGGATTGATGCTGATGAAAGAGGTTATCCTTGCTATCAGGTAGCAAAGGATAAATTGGAAGAGTTAATTTTGAATAAAGAAGTAAGATTGGAAAAAGGAAAGAGAGATAAGGATCAATGGTGTCGATATTTGAGATATGTCTTTCTTTCTTTCTCTGGTGAGAATGTCGGCTTAGAATTAGTTAAGGAGGGCTTAGCCGTGGCTCGATTTTCAGAAGAGGAAGTTAAATATAGAGAAGAAATTAGCCAGGCAGAAAAAATAGCTAGAGAGAATAAAATTGGCTGCAAGTGGTCTGGTTTACCTAAGAAAAATCAAGAGACTAAAAACAAGACAAAGAACAAAAAACTTTCCTGGCAGAGGTTAATCCCAGAAATAACTGGTTTAAGAGTCGTTGATGCTTGTCAGGCAGGAAATTATTACGGAGAAGAAATGATTGTTGAAGGTAAAATAGTTGATGCTTATCGCTCAAGAACTCAAACTGTCTTTTTGAATTTTGAAAAGGCCTATCCTAATCAATGTTTTACTGGTGTAATTTTTAATTCTGATCAGGATAAATTTGGCGAAAAGCCAGAAGAATATTATCTTGGCAAAGTAGTCAGGATTAAAGGGAAAATTAAAGAATATCAGGGCAAGCCAGAAATAATTTTAAAAGATCCTGTTCAGATTGAAATTGGCAAGTAATTTTGTCCCTCTTTGAATTCTAATTATTAATTTGACGTAAAATATTTTTTTTATAAAATTTATAAGATAAAATAAAAATTGGATTATGAAAAAAGTGATTTTATTTTCAATTCTAATATTATTATTTTCTTTTAATTTTGTTTGGTCAAAGCAAGGAATAATTTCTATTCCAGAAAGTGCTTTAAAATATAACCCCGTCAAAGAAGTTATTCCTATAGAAATTCAAAAAGTTTCTCCTGTTGAAATTGAGCAGGAAGGTTTAAATGTTACTCCTAATTTTTCTAAGAGCCCATATTCGGAGTCAGGACATTGGTGTAAAAATTTGTGCGGAGATGGAATTTGCCAAGAGGTAACTTGTATGGCTATTGGTTGTCCTTGCCCAGAAACTCTGAAAACCTGTCCTGAGGATTGCAGCGGTTCAAAAGATTTAAAACAAAAATGCGCTCCTGAAGGAGAAAAAATATATTTCGGAAAACCTTCTTGTTGCTCGGGGTTGGTTCCTATTCCAGTAATGGAATTAATTAATAATACCTGTGTGGGAGCAGGCGATGGAAGCAGTTATTGCACTAAATGCGGGGATGGGATTTGTAAAAAGCCAGAAAATGAATGTAATTGCCCTTCTGATTGTAAGGGAGGAGTCCAAGTAACGCCCAGTATGCCTAATCCCGCGGCGGTTTATTGTAAGGACCTTGGTTATAAATACGAGATAAGAGAAGACCCAAAAACTAAGGGTCAATACGGAGTTTGTATTTTTCCTGACGGGAGCGAATGTGATGGATGGGCATTTTATAGAGGAGAATGCGGTAAAAAGTGGCAAAAAGAAAATAAAGAAAAATGTGCTAGAGAAGGAGAACGAGTCAACAGGAATCCTTTACTTGGTTCAACTAATAAAAAATGCTGTTTTGGGCTTACTGAAATAAGAATAAGTAAATCGTATTCCGTTTGCGTTAACTGCGGCGATGATTTATGCAAATGGCCCGAGGATGAATTTAATTGTCCTTCTGATTGTAAAGAAAATAAACCGGTATTTTGCGATGCTTTTCATAAGTGTCCTTTTGGAGAAGAGTGTTATAGTTTTCAGGATCAGAAACATCCTATCTGTTGGAAAGGCGATCCTTGCAAGAGGTGTATTGGAGAATGTAAAGTTCTTGAATCTTATCCGCCTAAAGTGATATGCGAGAAAGGCATTCGGCTGTTATCTGATTCGGGAAAGCCGGTTGTTATTTTTCCACCAAAGAAAAGAATTGTTGTTGATCCCAAGAGAGAAAAACCAATTCTAATTGAAGGAGAACCAGTAGAGTTTAAAGGAGTAGAAGAGAATCCAGATATTTCTTTTGAAGTAAAAGCAAAAGAAAAACCAGTTTCAGTAAAAATTGGTATAAGTCCAGAAAAAAAGAGAATAGAAATTAAGGTTAAGGATAAGGTTGCTATTACTAAAGAGATGATGAAATTCGAGGAAAATAAATTGAAAATAAAAACACCCAAGAAAGAAATTGAGGTGAATGTTTTGCCTGATGAGGCAATTGAAACTGTTCAAGAAGAAATTCCAGAAGTTAGAGAATCAGAGTTAAAAGTGAAAAATGACAAGCCGGTCTATGAGATTAGAGGAGAGAAACGAGGAAGATTGCTGTTTATTTTCCCAGTGAGAATAAACCTTTTAGGCGAGGTTAATGCCCAAACTGCCGAAATTCTTAAAATTAAAAAGCCCTGGTGGAGTTTTTTGGTGTTTTAAAGACGGCTTGACTTTTTTGAAGAAATGAGTTATATTTCAGATAATTGAGCTTTTCGGAGTTATTTCTCTAAAAGCCAGAGAAAATTTGAGAGGCCGAAAAGCTCGAGAGAAAATAGAAAAGGTCGGTGAGAATTAAGGATTAAAAAATAATGGAAAAGAAAGTTGATTATCAGACCTTTCTTGAGAACATTGTTAAAGCTCTTGTTGACAACCCCGAGGCAGTGAAGATAGAAAAAACACTAGACGAAATGGGAGTCCTTTTGACTCTTCATATTGATCCTAAAGATATGGGCTTGGTGGTTGGTCGACAAGGAACGACTATTAAAGCCATTAGAACTCTTTTGAGGGTTATTGGCTTAAAGAATAGAGCCAGAATTAATCTTAAATTAGAAGAACCAGAGAAAAAAGGAGAAGAGAAGAAATCAGAATTAGAAGATATTAAGTTATAAATTGATTTTTCTCTGGCTTTTCTCTTTTCTTTTTGAGTTTCAAAAACAAACCCTGATTTTTCAGGGTTTGTTTTTTTATTGATAGTAAATTTTTGGCAAAGAGCGAAGGTCTATATATTTTAATTCGTTGATATTTTTATTTGCCAGAAATTTGTCTAAAACTTCTAATTGGTAATCTATTTCCTTTCTTAAATCAAAGAAAATTTTCAGTTTGTTTTCTAGAATTAAAGTCGTTTCTTTAAATTCAGGGTTCGGATAAATAAATTCCTTTTTTTCAAAAGAAGAAAAATGATCAAAAATTTCTTTTAAAGAAAGAATATCTTTTGGGCTAATAACTTTTTCTAGAAGAGAGAAATTTCTTTGAGAAGTGTCGTTAACAACAATTTCCTTTAAGCCAATTGGATAAGATGATTCCTTGAAAATTATTCCCTCTTCGTCTGCCAAAAAACATTTTTTTTCGTTATCTTTTAAGAAGCACCAGGTTAGAACTCCTTTTCTTTTCTTGAAAATAATTTTTACCTTTCTTTGAAAATAGTCCTTCTTTATTTCAATTTTTTTTATTTCCGGCGAGATAGATTTTTTGACTTGGTCTTGGTTGAAGAAAATTATATTTTTAGTTAAATCTATAAAACCTAGGATTGTTTTTTTAGGAAAATTTTTCTTTACTTCTATTGATTTTTCTTCAGGAACTATTTCGAATTTTTTAATTTGAAAAAGGGGAGAGAAAAAAATAAACCAGCAGAGAAAAATAAAGAAGAGAAAAACGAGAATAAAGATAATTTTTTTCATAGAATACTCAAATTTAAATGCAAAGCGAATAAGAATTCAAAATGAAATTATAAATAAATTCTAAATCCGAAATCCTAAATCCTAAACGAAATCCCAAATCCCAAATGTTTAGAACTTGGAACATTAGAGTTTAGAATTTTGTTTAGAATTTCGAATTTAGGATTTAGGATTTTCTTTAGTTAGCTTTAAGTTTTACGCTTTAGCTTTGCACTTTGCACTTTGCACTTAAATGCAATTTGTAATTTAAGTACATTTTACCAATTTATCTCGGAGATAGCAATTTTTTCGTGTTTGATTTTTGTTATTCTTTTTGCTAAAATTCGTTAGAAAAATGGCTGATAATTTGACTAAAAAGTTTGTTCATCTTCATGTTCACTCTCATTATAGTTTGTTAGATGGTTTAGCCAAAATTGATGATTTGATAGATAGAGCAGTCGAGTTAGAGATGCCGGCTTTGGCTTTAACTGATCATGGAGTGATGTATGGAGCGATAGAATTTTACCAAAAAGCCAAAAAAGTTGGTCTTAAACCAATTATTGGTCTTGAGGCTTATGTTGCTCCGAGAGGGAGAGAGAAAAAAGAAGCCAAAGTAGATGATTTAAGGTACCATATTACTCTTTTAGCCAAAAATTTAGAGGGTTATGAAAATTTACTTAAACTATCAACTTTGAGCCATTTAGAAGGTTTTTATTATAAACCGAGAGTAGATGATGAAATTTTGTCTCAGTACAACAAGGGTTTAATTGTTGGTTCGGGTTGTTTGCAGGGAGAGATTCCAAAATTAATTTTGTCAAAGAACACCAAAAAAGCAAAGGAAAAAATAAAATTTTATCAATCAATTTTTGGTAAGGGTAATTTTTTCTTGGAGATAATGCCCCACCAGAACATCAAAGAACAATTAATAATTAACGATGCTTTAAAAAAACTTTCTCAAGAAACAGGCGCTCCTTTAATAGCTACTGCTGATGTTCATTATATTAGGCCTGAAGACGCTAAGGCTCATGATGTTCTTTTAGCAGTTCAAACAAGGAATAAAATTAACGACAGGGAACGCTTAACAATGGCTGATGATGTTTCTTTTAAAAGTCAAAAAGTAATGGTTGAGTTTTTTAAAGATGTTCCCGAGGCGATTGAAAATACTTATCAGATAGCCAAAGAAGTAAATTTAGAAATTGATTTATCAAAGAAGTATTTACCGAAATTCAGCCAAGAGGAGGATTTTGATTCTTTTTCTTATCTTAAAACATTAGCCCTATCTGGCTTGAAAAAAAAATATCAAAAGATTACCCCAGAAATTAAAAAAAGATTTGAATACGAACTTTCAGTTATCCAAAAAACTGGCTTTGCTGATTATTTTTTAATTGTTCAGGATTTTGTTAGCTTCGCTAAAAAGAATGGCATCATTGTTGGTCCTGGTCGGGGTAGTGCGGCTGGCAGTATTATTTCTTATGCTTTGGACATAACGACAATTGATCCTTTAAAATACAAACTTCTCTTTGAAAGGTTTCTTAATCCAGAAAGAATTTCTTTACCTGATATTGATGTTGATTTTGACGATCAAAGAAGAGACGAAGTTATTAATTATGTTAAGAAAAAGTACGGCGAAGAGAGAGTAGCCAGAATTATTACTTTTGGGACAATGGCGGCTAGGCCTTCTATTAGAGATGTCGGCCGGGCTTTGGGTATAGAATATAGTTTTTGCGATAGCTTAGCGAAATTAGTTCCTTTTGGTTATAGTTTGGAAAAAAGCCAAAAAGAAGTTCCTGAATTTAAAAATATTTATATTAAAGACCAAAGAGCCAAGCAAATTATTGATATTGCTAAAAAGTTAGAGGGAATTGTTAGACATGCTTCAGTTCATGCTTGTGGAGTAGTTATTGCTCCTTTTGATTTAGTTAAAAAAGTTCCTTTGCAAAGATCTCCTCAAGACCCTCAAACAGTAATCACTCAATATGAAATGCATTCTATTGAAAATCTTGGCCTGCTGAAAATGGATTTTCTGGGCTTGAAAAATCTGACTTTAATCAATGAGGCAATTAAAGGAATTAAAGAAAATGAAGAGAAAGAGATAAAAATAGAAGATATTCCTCTAAATGATAAGAGGACTTTTGGACTCCTTCAAAAAGGAGAGACCATTGGCGTTTTCCAATTGGAATGTTTAACAGGCGATACGATTGTTTCTAATACAACAATAAAAAAATTATATGAGAGAAAAAATCAAAAAAAGCGATTAGTGTCAGTTTATCTAAACGAAGGGAAAACGCATTTAAATCAAGTTTTGGATGTTTTGGCAACGGGCAAAAGAGACGTTTATATATTAATTACTGAGAATGATTGGTATATTAAGTCCACAAAAGATCATTACTTTTTAACAGAAAATGGCTGGAAGAAGTTGGAAGAAATAAAACCCGGAGACAAGGTATTAATTAGAAGTAAGGCGAAACATTTAATTTATAACACCTGCAAGATGTGCGGGAGGCAAATAAGCGGGCAAAAAGAAGGAAAAAGTAGTTTCTGTTATAGATGTTCAGCCAAGTTTTATAGAAATCCAAGCAAGAAGGAATCGAGAGAGAAAATTAGAGCAGCAAAAATTAGGTTTTACCAAAACGGCGGTAGGCCTTGGAATTATGGGGTAACTGTTGAGAATAACGAGATATGGAAAAGGACAGCTCAGAAGATATCAAAAGCGCTTAGAGGTCGAACTTTTGAGGAAATTTATGGACCAGAGAAAGCAAATGAAATAAAGAAAAAATTATCCTTAAGGAGTAGGGGAAGCAATAATCCTATGTTTGGGAAAAAATCTCCTCATCGAAAAGGAGGATATAGGAAAGATTTAGGTCACTACGTCAGGTCTAGTTGGGAGGCTGATTTTGCTCGTATCTTAAAGCTTTACAATTTAGATTACGAGTATGAGCCAAGAACATTTAGATTGATAAGAGCGAATGGCGAGATTCTTCATTACACTCCTGATTTTTATGTACCTTCACAAAACACTTTTTATGAGATTAAAGGTTTTCTTCGTGACTTAGATCGAGAGAAATTGGAATTGTTTAAACAACAATATCCTCAAATAAATCTAGTCGTAGTTAGCAGTACGAAATTTGCTGAGCTTGCCTTAAAATACAAGACGCTGATTAATTGGGAGTGTCCTCAGATACCGAAGGGTTTTAAATTTGTCAAGGTTAAGGAAATAAAATATGGTGGTCAGGAGATGACTTATGATATTATGATGTGTTCCCCTGGTAATAATTTTCAAGCCAATGGATTTATAGTTCACAATAGCGGAGGGATGAGAAGGTATTTAAAGAAATTAAAACCAACAAAATTTGAAGATATTATTGCTATGGTTGCTTTGTACAGGCCAGGACCAATGGAATTGATTCCTGAATTTATTGCCAGAAAGGAGGGAAAGAAAAAAATTGAATATCTTCATCCTGGCTTGAAACCTATCCTAGAGGATACTTATGGTGTAGCCGTTTTTCAAGAACAAATTTTGGAAATCGTTCGTGATCTGGCTGGTTTTAGTTTGTCAGAAGCAGATATTTTAAGAAAGGCGGTTGGTAAAAAGATAAAGAAATTGTTAGATGAACAGAAAGAGAAAATGATTAAAGGAATGATTGAAAATAAAATCAGCCGACAGACAGCTGAGAAAATTTGGCATTGGATTGAACCTTTCGCTCGCTATGGCTTTAATCGAAGTCATGCTACTTGTTATGCGATGGTTGCTTATCAGACTGCTTTTCTTAAGGCGCATTGGCCAGAAGAATTTATAGCGGCTTTACTTAATTCAGAAAAAAACGATGTTGAGAAAATTGCTTTCTTTATTAAAGAAGCTAATAGGATGGGCATTAAGGTTTTACCGCCAAGCATTAATCAGAGCTTTCATAATTTTCGAGTAGTTAAAGAGGGCAAAGAAAAATATATTCGTTTTGGTTTGGCAGCCATAAAGAATCTTGGTTCGGCTGTTATCGAAGCAATTATTGAAGAAAGAGAAAAAAATGGACCTTTTAAGTCAATAGAAGATTTTCTTTGTCGTATTCACCACAAAGATTTAAACAAAAAGTCATTGGAGAGCGCTATTAAAGCTGGAGTTTTTTCTGGTTTGGCTGATAGGCAAAATTTACTTGCCAATTTAGAGGAGTTGTTAAGATTTAACAAAGAATTTCAGAAAAGTCGAGAGCAAAAACAGGAAAATCTTTTTGGCGATTCAAATTTTGCCCTGAAACCTCTTTCTCTCTCTGAAAGCAGAGAGACTTCATTATTTGAGAGATTGGTTTGGGAAAAAGAATTGTTAGGTCTTTATATTTCTGGTCATCCTTTAGACAAAATAAAAGAAAAAAGTAAGTTTAAAATAAAAGATTTGGTTGGTTTGGCTAGTAATACTTTTATAGAAGTAATTGGTTTGATAGAAGAAATTAAGAGAGTGGTTACTCGCAATGGCCAGACAATGCTTTTTGTTAAAATAGAAGATAAAAGCCATAGTTGCGAAGTAATTGTTTTTAATAATGTTTTAAGTAAAACTTATCCTTTTTGGCAGAAGCATAAAATTGTTAAAATTCAAGGAAGATTGACTAAAAAAGACGATTCTCCTAAAATAATATGCGAGAGGGTTAAAGAGATTGCTGGTTTAAGTGTGGCGGGCATGTAGTTCAGCGGTTAGAACGCCACTCTTATAAAGTGGAAGTCCCAGGTTCGAATCCTGGCATGCCCACCAAAAATTCATATACAAGCTTTGACTCGTTAGAGAAAATCTAATAATTTTAATGCCTGATCTCCTTTCTTTTGTTTGATAATATTTTTTAATATTTTTTCTAATTCAAAAATTTTTAAATATGAGAAAAAAATTGTTAAGAGATTTTTATACTAAAGATACTTTAGAGGTGGCTAAACGGCTTTTAGGAAAATATATTGTTAGGAAAATTGGCAGAAAAGAGTTAGTAGGAAAGATTATAGAAACCGAGGCCTATATTGGTCCTCATGATAAGGCCTCTCATGCTTACAAAGGAAAAGTTACTCCCAGAAATAAAGTGGAATATATGATAGGCGGTTATATTTATATTTATTTAGTTTATGGGATGTATTGGCAGTTGAATGTTACTACTGCTCAGGAAGGAAAGCCGGAGTGCGTTTTAATTAGGGCGTTGGAAGTTCCAGGAGTAGATAGAAATTTGACAAACGGTCCAGGAAAGTTATGCCAGTATTTAAAATTAGATAAATCATTTTATGGAGAAGATTTAACTAAAAGCGAAAGAATTTGGTTAGAGGATCGAGGAGAGAAAATTAAACCTTCTCAAATTTTAGCCACTGCTAGAATTGGAATTGATTATGCTGGTTCTTATTGGAGCAAAAGAAAATGGCGATTTCTATTAGATTATTCTAAAGTTCGGTCCTGAATTATATTTTAATCTTAAATCTCCTGTTCCAAAGGAGCGAGGCTCGCCCAGCCCTACTTTTGGAACAAAAGTAGGGCTGGGCGGCAAAATGCAAAATGATAAATCAAAATGTAAAAAGAATATCCCTCCACCACCTATATCCTTCCCCTCCCTATGGGAGGGGGAGGAGTAAGGAGGGGGTGGGCATTTTGAATTTTACATTATCATTTTGATTTTTGATTTTTACATTTTGAATTAAATTTCAAATATTACCTAACTTCCATACCGGCTTCCTAACCCTTTAACTCCTTACTATTTACTGGTTATCTGGGTTTTGTTTCGAATTTCGAATTTCGAAATTCGAATTTCGGGTTTTTAATATTTCAACTCGTGAACTCGTTAACTCGTTAATAAATAATAAAACAATAAATATCTTTATAATTCTTGATATTTCTAATTTTATTTGCTAAAATGAGAAAATTAAAATTCAAAAATTCATATTTTATATGCCCCGTTAGCTCAATTGGCAGAGCAGTGGCCTCTTAAGCCATTGGTTGGGGGTTCGAGTCCCTCACGGGGCACGAATTAGCAATTGGCAGTTGGCAGTTAGCGATTAACAAAATGACTCAAGAAGATTTTTTTAATAAAATTTTTGTTTTTTTAAAAAATCTCTTTTATTATTTTTTAGAAATTATTAAAAGCATCTATCATTTTTTAATTACTCCTTCAACTCTTAATTTTTTGAAGATTCTCTTTCTTTTTCTCAGCTTTCTCCTTTTTTTGGCTATTCTTATTCTTTTAAGAGAAATTGAGTTTTTAAACAAATTTTCTCAAGAAAAAAAGAAGAAAATTACCTTAAAAGAGAAAAAAAGAAAAATTTTTTTTCAAATAAAAAAATTAGAAAATAATCCAAATAAAGAGATTTTAAGGAAAAATATCATTAAAGCCGAAGAAATTCTTTGTCAGGTTTTAAAAGAAGATGGTTTTGAGGGCGAGAGTTTTCTTGAGCAGTTGGACCAAGCAGGCGAAATTATTCCTAATTTGAAAGATTTGGAAAAAGCTCATTCTTTTAAAGAAAAAATAGAAAGAGGGGAAGATTTTGATGAGAAAAAAGGAGAGATTATCCTTTCTATTTATCTTCAAACCATTCGTTTATTGGCTAATTTTTAAAGCGACAGTTAGACAGGCAATTTTTTTAGCCCCGGCTTTTTTTAATACCTTAGCTGCTTCTTTGACAGTCGAACCAGAAGTATAGACATCATCTAAGAGGATGATTTTTTTATTTTTAACCTCTTTTTTAACTTCAAAGGCATCTTTTATATTTTCTTTTCTTTCTTTTAAAGTTAAACCAGCTTGTTCTTTAGTTGGTTTTTTTCGGAAGAGAATATCTTTTTTTAAAGAGAGATTAAATTTTTCTGCTAAAAGTGAGGCGATTAATTCTGATTGATTAAATCCTCGCCAGCGTTCTCGGCGAGGATAAAGAGGAATAGGTATAATTAGCCATTCTTTTTTGATAATTTTTTCCAATTCTGATTCTATTAGATATTTAGCCAAAATAGCTGAAAGAGTTAAGGAGATTTCTTTGATAAATTGATATTTGTAGGTTTTGAGGAGTTTTTGGATTAAGGGATTGTTATAATCAGTAGCAGCACCAAGCCAACTAATTTGGTTTTTTCCTTGGTGGTAACAACTTGGCAGATAAATTTTTTTCGTTCTTCGGTGAAAGTAAAATGGCAATTTTCTTTGGCAAGTTGGACAAAAAGGAAAGGAGTGTGTTTTTATTTGATTAAAACAATTTTGACAAAGATAGGGAAGGTATCTTTTTTTGTAGATAGTTCCACAACCAAGGCATTTTTCTGGAAAGAGAATTTCTTTAGTCAGAGTTGATAAATCTTTTGCTAAAAAAATTATTTTTTTATATAATTTATTAGAATTAATCACTTTATGTTTAACTTTAATTTTTTAAAATTATTTTCTTCTGGCCGGAGAAGGGCTTTGGGTTTGGAAATAGGAACGACGACGATTAAGATAGTTGAGTTAGTTAAAGATAAGGCAAATAGAATTTCTTTGGAGAATTATGGCTTTTTAAATAATTACGGACATTTAGAAAGGATTAATGATGCTTTTCAGACAAGTAGTTTGAGATTAATGGAAGAGGATGTTTC
>Ga0190316_1000218_pt1 | contig 16129 bp, 10 predicted proteins | sample 48701112_MG_FD_161663 | JGI IMG/M metagenome (GOLD analysis project Ga0190316, IMG submission 161663) | Hydrothermal vent sediment bacterial communities from Southern Trench, Guaymas Basin, Mexico - 4870-11-1-2_MG | ecosystem: Environmental > Aquatic > Marine > Hydrothermal vents > Sediment ... | reverse complement strand
CGATCTCGGCGTCAATTTCGGGACGGAAGTCCCCCTGTTGTTGCCCCTCACGGATCAGCGTGACCAGGCGGTGAACCAGCGGGCGTTGGGGATGGGAGGGGCGGCCCACATTGTGGCTGAACATGTGCCGGGCCAAGTGGCGGTAAGGGAAGAGCACCTCCCCCACGGCTTTCAACAACCGCCGGATACGCTCCGGCGCCGGTTCGTCGCTGGTGGGCAACTCGTTCAACACCTCCTCCGTGCGCTCGGTGACAAGCGCGACGAGCAGGGCCTCTTTGTTCTCGAAGTAGTTGAAGAAGGTGCCTTTGGCGACATCGGCGGCGGTAGCGAGTTCTTCAACCGTGGTGGCCTCAAAGCCTTGCTCACGGAAAAACGCCTCCGCAGCCTCCAGCAAGCGGCGACGGGTACGTTTTTTGCGCCTTTCCCGGCGGGAGGGTGCTTTTGTTTGTTCTGATGCCTCGTTCATGTTTGACTCCGGTCATATTTGACCGGAGTCATTATAACAGGGGTGCGGAAAAGGGCAAACGCAAAACGCACCCCCTAGTTGACAAAGTCACGCTTCCTGGTACAATCTTGCCGTGGTGCGTTAGGCCCCATCGTCTAGCGGCCTAGGACGCTGGCCTCTCAAGCCGGAAACAGGGGTTCGAAACCCCTTGGGGCCACCAACACAAGGCCGATGCTCAGCATCGGCCTTTTTTTGTTCAGTGGGTCTCTGGGACTTTGCATGGTGGGTGTACCAAGAGGTGAATTTTTCACCACGGATTGGTGAGCACTGCCTGCTCACACTACGCACAGATTGCACTGATTTTTTATTTTTTTTCGCGTGAATTCGCGCTATTCGCGGTTGATTTTAGCTCGACCATGCGAAATCCCAAAGAGCCTGTTCAGTAAGACCTCCGAGGTCTCCAGTAAAGCCTCGTGAGACCTCGGAGGTCTTATTGGGTCAAACTACTCACTACGGAGGTATTGATGAAACCGGAAGAACTTCCTCGTATTACGGCCTCACACCTGGTGAAATCCATTGACTTGAACCATCACGGCACGCTTTTCGCCGGGCGCATGGCGGAGTGGCTGGTCGAGGTAGGCTTTATCACCGCGCGGGCGGCCCTGGCCTGTGAGCCGGGGGCTCTGGTTTGTGTACGCCTGCACGGCATGGATTTCCGCGAAAGCATCAACAAAGGCGAGACGTTGGTGCTGGAGGGGCGCGTGGCCCACGTAGGGCGCAGCAGTATCACGATTTACGTGGAAGCCTACGCCTTGCGTCCCGCCACGCCACGCAGCAGCAGCACGGACGGCTTCGTTACCCTGGTCCACGTCTCCGGAGGCCAGGCCACCCCTCACGGCTTGACCGTCACCCTCCCCGAGGAACCGCAGGCGCGGGAGATTTGGGATCACGTGGTGGAAGAGCGCCAGCATCAGAGGCGAAAGTCCGGCTAAAAAAGGGTAAGCGTTCAACCATGGGAGTTACAGAAAGATAATTCTCCTAAAACTGGGTCTCTGGGACTTTGCGTGGTGGATTCACCGAGACGTGAATTTTTCACCACGGATTATACAGATTACACTGATTTTTTATTTTTTCGGGTGGATAGTGCTCCCCTTGAGTGTTGGTAAACATGGAGGCCGCAATTTGAACCGCCAAGACGCCAAGGCGCAAAAAAAACTCAGGTAAACTTGGCGTTGTGGGCACTGCCTGCCCACACCTGCGGTTTGTGCCTTGGCGGTGAATTTTCCACTCAAAAGGATGACCAACACTCTACAGGGAGGCCACCTTCGCGTGAATTCGCCCCGTTCGCGGTTGATTTTGGCTCGACCATGCGAAATCCCAAAGAGCCCTAAAACTCTATGCTTTGGCGTTGAATCTTTTGCATCTCTGCGTTGAGCATAATTTATTGACCGCGCGGAAGAAAATTAACGCAGAGTCGCAGAGGAAACCAAATAAAACTGGGTCTCTGGGACTTTGCATGGTGGGTGTACCAAGAGGTGAATTTTTCACCACGGATTGGTGAGCACTGCCTGCTCACACTACGCACAGATTGCACTGATTTTTTATTTTTTTTCGCGTGAATTCGCGCTATTCGCGGTTGATTTTAGCTCGACCATGCGAAATCCCAAAGAGCCATAAAACTTTGCGCCTTTGCGCCTTTGCGTTGAATCTTTTGCATCTCACCATCAATTACCAATGTCGGAGAAGTTAATGCCCAAACACTAACCCAGAATTGAACGCGCGTGACTGCACAGTCAGCCAACCACACAAAAAAAACAGAGACCCAGCAGCCGGCTGCTGGGTCTCTGGCAGGAAAGTCCTTTACTCCTCACCGATTTCCATCCACTCGTCCTCGCGGAAAGTAACCAAAGGTAATGGCTCCTCAACGTCGCGTCCCGGCACGTAGTCAAATACTGCCTGTACCTGCTGCCCGATGGTGCGGAAGACCCGCCCCACGGGCAACTCTGCCGGACAGGCACTGGTACACATCCCACAGCCAACGCAAGAAAGCACCATGTGATTGAGGCGGGTCAGGTGGAACAGCATTGTATCCGCCGGCAGCCGGTAGGCTCCCTTGCGGTGCGCCCAGTTCATATATTGCAGCGGCTCGTGGTCGAAGGTGGGGCTTTCGAAAAGGCAAGTCTTGCAATAGCAGATGGGGCAGACGGTCATACAGTTATGACAACGCACGCAGGCAGCGAAGACCCCCTCAATACCCTCCTGCTCAAGCCGCCGGTCCATCTCGGCGAAGCGGGCGTCGCGTACCTGGGTGCGGGCCGCGACCACTTTCTCTATGATCTCCTCTCTCCTCGCAGGGGAGGGGCCGGGGGAAGGGGCGGTTAGTCCTAATTTCTCGGCCAGCTCGTCGGGCAAGGTGATGGGGATGCCGGCGTTCAGGTCCGCGCCGAACAGTTCCAACGTGACGTCGGCCTCTACTCCTCCCAGCCCCTTCCCGGAGGAGTGCGCGCTAACGTGAGGTTTCTCGCACATCTGGCAGGCATCACGGAAGGCGTACCCATCCTGCGGGGCCAGCTCACCACTCTGGGCAAAGCCCAGATACGCAGCCATATCCACCCCATCATCGGCCCGCATCACCTCATAGACTGGCACGTCGTAGGTGCCCAGGCAGTCCACGCCAATAGTCACCATGTCGTCCAGGCTAGCCTGCTTGAGTTTGACCAATTCCACCAGCGCCCGCAGTTCACATGGACGTAGCACTGCTGCGATTTTGCCGCGCGGCTCGCGGATGGAGACCGGCCCTACCACACGTGCTGCATTGAGTCCCATCACCGGGGCCAACGGGTTCGCCGCATCCAGCAAGCGGGAGTCGCTCACCAATGCAGGAGTGACCGTGCCGGCAGGAGTCTCCATCGGCGTCAGAACCGCCTCCACCGCACCGGTCTCTAACAATCGCTTGAGGAAACCGCGCACTGCGGCCAGCGTATCGCCGTTCTCGACTGGAATCACGGTTTTCATTGCATCTCCTCTATTGCATTGGTCATGGCTACACCGCCCACTTCTGGCTCATCGGGTTGGGACCTTTTTCCTTAAGGAACTCAGTCATCTGCGTGACCGTCTCGGCGAAGCGTCCCCCCTCGCTGGCGCTTATCCAGCGCAGCCAGACTCGCTCCTCGTCCAGGCCCGCGCTTTTGAGGATTTGCTTGAGCGCAATGATGCGCCGCCGGGCCTTGTAGTTTCCCGATTGATAGTGACAGTCGCCGGGGTGACAACCGCCGATAAGGACGCCATCGACACCATCCAGGAGCGGTTTGAGCATGTAGGTGGAATCTACCGACCCGGAGCACATCACCCGGATGATGCGCACGTTGGGCGGGTACTGGATACGTGACGTGCCTGCCAGGTCGGCCCCCGTGTATGCGCACCAGTTACATAGAAATGCCACGATTTTTGGTTCGAAAGCATTGTTATTCATCCCTTTTTCTCCTCAAAGATTGCGAGTTTCAGATTGGAACCTGAGACATTGAAACCTAAAATTCTTTCGTATCTTCTCAATAATCCGGGGCGTCTCGAACCGGTCTTGCTCTTTTCTAGCTGTGGCCGGTCTCCTGACCGAGCCACAGGCGGGCACGGTCGGGAAGCCTGCCCTGAGTCCGCGAAGGGACCGGCCCGAGCTGCCCCCAAATATTGATACATTCTTTCATTCCACCAGCGCATCCACCTGCGCCAGAATCTGCTGCGGCGTAAAGCGCTGCATCTGGATGGCCTTTGAGGGGCAAGCCGCTGCGCACGCCCCGCATCCTTTGCACAACACAGCATTGACGCGGGATATACCCCACAGCGGGTCAAGCGCCGGCGCGCCGAAGGGACACACATCCACGCACATCCCGCACCCGGCGCAGAGGTCTGCGTCCACCACCGCCGTGGCTGATTCCACCGGCACCGTCCCCAAAATGAGGGGGATGAGGGCTGATGATGCAGCCGCCTTCGCTTGAGCTACCGTATCGGGAATGTCTTTGGGGCCCTGGCAACAGCCTGCTAAGAAGACACCGTCCACCACCGTGTCCACCGGCCGCAACTTGGGATGTGACTCCATGAAGAAGCCGTCGGTTGAACGCGGCAGTTTGAACAGAGTGGAGAGAGTCGCTGTGTCGGCGCGAGGCTCCATCCCCACCGCCAGCACCACCAGGTCGGCCTCAAATTCGATGGGACGGCCCAGCAACGTATCTTCCCCCACTAATACTACCCGTTCGCCGCGTTGGTTGATTTCAGAGACGCTCCCGCGCCGGTAGCGCACTCTTTTTGCCCGTGTCTCGTCGTAGAACTCCTCCCCTCTTTTACCAAAGACGCGCACGTCTATAAAGAAAACCGTCACGCGGGCCTCGGGCAGGATCTCCCGCACCAGCTGGGCTTGCTTAGCCGTGTACATACAGCACACCCGCGAGCAATATAAATTGCCCACCGACGCATCCCGTGAGCCTACGCACTGAATGAAGGCCACGTTCTGCGGCGAGTGTCCGTCCACAGTCAGAGCGCCCGTGGCCAAGCGCTGCTCCATCTCTAGCGACGTGATGACGTTGGGGTATTGGCCATAGCCTAACTCTGGCTTGCGCCGGGGGTCGAAGATGTCGTAGCCGGTGGCGATGATGATGGCCCCTGCGCTCAATTTCGGATTTGGGCCTTCGGATTTGGAATTTGTAACTTGTAACTCGAAATTTCCCACGTACCCTTCTAAACCCGTCACCTGCGAGTTCAGCAGAACGGTGACGTGGGGATGAGTTTGGACGCGCTCGATCAGCGGCTGCATCAACTCCGTCGCGGACTCCAGCGTGGGGAAGACGCGGTTGAGGTCCGCCACGTGTCCCCCCAGATGATCGCTCTTCTCCACCAAGTAGACCGGGAAGCCGGCATCGGCCACATCGAGGGCCGCGATCATCCCCGCTACACCGCCACCGATGACAACCGCGCCTGACGTGACCCCGACCTCACGATCCTCCAGTGGCTCCAGCAAGGCCGCTTTCGCTACCGCCGAGGCAACCAGCGACTTCGCCTTCTGCGTCGCTTTCTCCCGGTCGGTATGCACCCACGAGCATTGTTCGCGAATGTTGACTATTTGCACGAAGTAAGGATTGATACCCCCCTCCCGCGTCGCACCACGGAAGGTTGGCTCGTGCATAGATGGTGAGCAAGCAGCCACCACAACACGGGTTAGCTGCTGCTCCTTGATGTCTTGCTTGATCAACGTCTGGCCGGGATCGGAGCACATGTACATGTAATCGCGGGCAACGACAACGTGGGGCAACGTTGCCGCGAATTTCGCCACCTGCTCCACATCCACCGTCGCGGCGATGTTCGTGCCGCAGTGACAGATGTACACACCGATACGGGGTTGAGGTTCCATAGACCAATTCCTATTACGTTTCACGCTTTACGTTTTACGCGCCAGCTTCACAATGCCAAATCCACGAGCTCCATAATATCCATCACCCGCAGGCGGTCGTCCAGCTTCTGCACCTTGACCGCGTCCTCCAGCGTCAGCAAGCAGAAAGGGCAAGCCACGGCCAGGACTTCGGCCCCTGTCTCAACTGCCTCACGCACTCGCTGGGAGGCCAGCCGCTCTTCCACGTTGGTTCCCTCAACCCACATCCGTCCACCGCCCCCCTCACAGCACAAGCTGCGCTCCCGGTTGCGGTCCATCTCCACCAATTTTACGCCGGGGATGGCTTTGAGAATAGCGCGTGGTTCATCAAAGATGTGATTCTGCTTGCCCAGGAAACAGGGGTCATGATAGGTGACGATTATTTTCCCCTCGGCCTCTCTCCCTGGGAGATTGGGCGGGTGGGAGAAGTCCAACCGGCCCTGCTCAAGCAGTTCGGCGATGAGTTGCGTGTAATGCAATACCTCGATATCATCCAGGCCGTACTCGTTTTTGAAGGTGTTGAAGCAGTGGGGAGAGGTGGTCACCAGCCGGTTTGCGCCCACACTGCGGATCAATTCACTCCCGTCCTCGACCAGCATCTCGAATAGACCTTCCTCGCCCATGCGCCGCACCTCGTTGCCACAGCAGCTCTCCTCGGTACCTAACGTGCCGAAGTCCAGCCCGGCCGCAGTAAAAGCCCTCACCAACGCGCGGGGCACAACCTGCACCCGAGGGTCATAGCTAGGAATGCAGCCCACGAAGTAGAGTGTCTCGCATCCTTCCTGCGCAGCCTTGACTGCCATGCCATTGGCCCAGTCCGCCCGGTCCTCCCGCGCCATGCCGGAGGGGTTTCCCTGGCGGAAGATGCTGTTCAGCGCCGTCCCAATGGTCTCCGGGACACGTCCGCTTTCCACCAGTTGACCTCGCAATTTGATGATCAACTCAGCGGGGCGCACATCCTTGGGACACCGCTCGACGCAGGTAAAGCAAGCTGTGCAGTCCCATAACTCCGGGTGTGCCTTCACGTCCATTTCCGGTTCGACCAGCATGTCGTAGATCAGACCGCGGATGTTGAGCTCCGTCTTGCGTGCTACCGGGCAGCCACCGGTACACTTGCCACACTGGATGCAGCCAAAGAGTTCCAACTGCTCGGCTATCGGATCCGTCTTCAATCCCATCTTTGCTTTCCTCCACCATCACTACCACTACAATGAGACTTCGTCATTCTCCGGGAACGAGATTCTTTGCTCACTTCGGCCGCTCAGAATGACACAGAATCGAAAAATCTCGTTGTAGTGCTACGCAGGTCTGCTTTTCTCACGCCGCGCAAGTATCCCCAGCGCCGAAGAAGCGGCCGCCTTGGCCTGCGCGACTGTGTCCGGGATGTCCTTGGGTCCCTGGCAGCAACCCGCCAGAAAAATGCCGTCCACCTGGGTGTCCACCGGGCGGAACTTGAGGTGCGCTTCTTGAAAGAAACCATCCGGGGAACGCTCCAAACCCAACAGTTCCGCCAGCTGTGCCGTGTCGGTTCGCGGGACAACCGCCGTCGCCAGCACTACCAGGTCAGCCTCAACCTCGATGGGCTTCCCTAGCAGCGTATCCTCAGCCAGCACCACCAACCTGTCTCCCCGCCGGTACACCTCCGCAGGCTCGCCACGCCGGTAGATTACCCGCTCGTGCTTTACCCGGTCGTAGAACTCCTCGTACCCCTTGCCGAAGGCCCGCACATCCATGTAGAACACAGTGATGCGGGCGTCAGGGATCTTGTCTCGCACCAGGTGAGCGTGCTTGGCAGTGTACATGCAACAGACGCGGGAGCAGTAGGGGACACCACCGTGCGGATCGCGGGAGCCTACGCACTTGATGAATACGACGTCCTTCGGCTGCTTACCATTGACGATGATCTCGCCCCGCGTGGGACCGGAGGCAGACGAGAGCCGCTCAAACTCAATGCCGGTCATCACCTCTGGGTAGACGCCGTAGCCGAACTCCGGCTTAGTGCGCGGGTCAATCAGGTCGTAGCCGGTGGCGACGATGATGGCGCCCACTTCCAGGTCCACGAACTCCTCCTGTTGCTCGAAGTCAATCGCACCGGCAGTACAGGCATCCTTGCATAGAAAGGTCTTGCCGCATACGCCTCGCGTCAGGTACAGGCAGGCGGTGGGGTCGATGGTGTACTTGAGCGGCACTGCCTGGGGGAAAGGCGCATAGATAGCCGAGCGCTTGGCAATGCCTTCGTCAAAGCGGCTGATCACATGCCCCTTCATCCGGCAGGCCGCCGCGCACGCGCCACAGCCGGTACACTTGTTAATGTCCACGTAGCGCGGTTTCTTCCGCACCCGCACACGGAATACCCCCCCCCTGCCCCCCCTCCCTACAGGGGAGGGAATGACGCCCCCCCCCGCTTCGGGGGGGCTGGGGGGGGTAACGGAGACGACTTCACAATAAGTCAGCAACTCAATGTTGGGATGATGCCCTACGTCCACCATCTTGGGTGTCAGGATGCACGAAGAGCAATCCAGAGTAGGGAAAGTCTTATCCAATTGAGCCATGCGCCCGCCGATGGAAGGCTCGCGCTCAACCAGGTAGACCTGATAGCCGGCATCGGCGATGTCGAGTGCTGCCTGGATGCCGGCAATGCCGCCGCCGATGACCAACACTGCACCCATAGGCTTCTTGCTCACTTCTGTCCTCTCGTTTGCCGGATTGGTTCAATCTCAGCCATTCAACATTCCCCCGCCAGCTATCGCGTTGAGGCTCTTTAGGATTTCGCATGGTTGAGCCAAAATCAACCGCGAATGGCGCGAATTCACGCGAAAAAAAATAAAAAATCAGTGCAAGCTGTGCGTAGTGTGGGCAGGCAGTGCCCACTAATCCGTGGTGAAAAATTCACCTCTCGGTACACCCATCATGCAAAGTCCCAGAGACTCCGCGTTGATTATTGTCTCATTGTTCATTGCGTCACTGCATCCAGCATCCCGTACATCTGAGGCACCTTAAGCCCCTTTTGCTGGATGGCTTTGTTGGGACAGGCAGCGACGCACGCCCCGCAGCCCTGGCAGAGCACCTCAATCACCTCGGCGTAGGCCGCCCCTGGTTCCAGCACGCAGGCGTTGTAAGGGCAGACCTCGACACACTGCCCGCAGGCTGAACACAGGCGAGGATTCACCTGAACCGTGAATGTCGGCGACTGCAGCTGTTTTTGCGCCAGCAGAGCTGCCGCCCGCATAGCCGCCCCTTGAGCCTGCAAAATGGTTTCGTCGGCAAAGCGGGGCGAGTGGGCCAGGCCACACAAAAAGATACCCCGCCGGGTAAAATCCAATGGCCGCATTTTGGGATATTCTTCCTGGAAGAAGCCGTTCTCATCCAGGGGAACGCCCAACACAGCGGCCAACGCCCGATTGTCATTGGGATCAATCCCGGTGCTCAACACCAACATTCCGGCGCGAATGACAACCTGCTCTCCCATGATGGGGTCCCGTAACCGGATTGTCAGTTCTTCTTTATCTGCCGACACTTGGGGTTTATCGGGTAACTCGTAGCGCAGAAAGATCACTCCCCGCTCCCGCGCTTCCCGGTAGTAGTCCTCACGGAAGCCATACGTGCGCATCTCGCGGTAGAGGACAAAAACGTTGGCCTCCGGGTTTTGCTCCTTGATCTTGAGCGCGTTCACGACAGCTTTCGTGCAACAGATACGACTGCAATAAGGACGCTGCGGTTCCCGTGAACCCACGCATTGGATCATCACCACGTTTGAGGGGACTCTCCCACCCTCGGCTAGCCTTTTCTCCAACTCGCGCTGGGTGATCACGCGCGGATCTTGACCATAAAGATACTCGGTGGGTTCGACCTCGTGGCCGCCGGTGGCGACGATGATGGCTCCATGCTCCAACGGCACTTGTCCCCCATTGGAGAGGGCGATGAGCGTCTGGTACTGTCCTACCCAACCGGAGACTTCCTGGACCTGCGCCTCCCGGTAGACGTGGAGCCTCGCGCAATTTTCCACACGCTCAAGCAAGGAATGTAGGAACTCCGCCGGATCATCACCCGCCGGCGTGTAACGCAACTCCCGTAACTGACCGCCCAGCTCGCCCGACCGCTCCACCAAATCCACCGGGTATCCCATCTCGGCCAGGCTCAAAGCGGCAGTCATGCCCGCCAATCCTCCCCCGATCACCAGGACGCGCTGAGCCAGGCTCTGAATCGCCGGCTGGTGGGGTTGTTTAAGGCGGACATTAGCCACTCCCATGCCCACCAATTCTTGCGCTTTGGCGGTGGCAGCGTTTCTGTCATTTTGATGTACCCGGGCACACTCCCCACGCAGATTGACACGCTCCAGCAGGCCGGGATTTAGCCCAGCCGCGCGCATCATCTCTGCGAAAGCGGTTTCGTAAAGACGCGACGCGCAGCCGGCCACCACTACTCGATTGAGCTCCTGTGCCGTGATGGCCTGACCGATTTGTGAAAGTCCGGCGGGCAGACAGGCATTGTCGAGTATCTGCACCAACGCCACGTCCTGCAGCCCCTGTGCCTGATTAGCTACCGCCTCCAGATCCACCACCCCGCCGACTTCGCCCCGGCAGTTGCAGAGAAAGACGCCGACCCGAGGCCACTCGCCGGAGACATTCCGTTCCTCTGGTGCCCCCGGACGAAACCGAGGCTCATTGTTGGCAACCCGCTCCACAAGGCGGGCCGCGCTTGCGGCCACCGCCGATGCTTCCACCACCGTATCCGGGATATCCTTCGGTTCACGGAACGCCCCGCTCACCAGGATACCCGGCCGGGAGCTCTCGCTGGGGGTGAAGAAATCCGTCGCACAAAAGCCATACCGATTCAGCTGGATGCCTGACGCTTCTCCCAGCTGTTGGAGGCCCAATGGCGGTGTGAGGCCAACTACCAATACCACCATATCAAAGTCTTCCTCTCGAAGACGGCCATCCGCGGTCACATAACTCAATTGCAGGTTTCGCGTCTGTTGATACTGATGGATCGCGGAAACCATGCAACGCCGATAGGTCACGCCGGACAAAGCCTCGACCTTGTCGAAATACTGGTCAGAATTCTTACCATAGGCCCGGATATCCATAAAGAAAGCTGTCACTGCCAGGTCGGGCTGCAGCCGTTTGGCTACCTGCACCTGTTTGGCCGCGTACATGCAACAGACCGAAGAACAGTACCCGCGTCCAATGGACTCATCCCGCGAGCCAACGCAGTAAATAAAGGCGATGTTCTTGGGTGTCCGCCCATCTGAAGGGCGAACAATGGTGGCCCCGGTGGAACCGGAGAGGCTGAGCATACGCTCAAACTGTATGCTGGTCAGCACGTTGTCGTAGCGACCGAAACCGTACTCTCCTTTCAAACGGGCGTCGAAAGACTCAAAGCCAGGGCTAAGGATGACGGCCCCCACGTTGATCTGCGAGCGACGCTCGCTCATCTCCAGATCAATCGCTTCGGTCGGGCAAACCGCGACACATTTGCCACAGTGGGTACAATAATCCATGTCAACGACGTAAGCCGTAGGGATGGCACGCGCCGGCGGACTGTAAATCGCCTTGCCCCTGTCCAAGTTCCCTTCGTATTGATCCGGACGCTCCACCGGACAAACCCGGGCACAGAGGCCGCAGTTGGTACAACGATCCACGTCCACATAGCGCGGCTTATGGCGCACCGTCACGGTGAAATTTCCCGGTTCTCCCTCCACATCCAGCAGCTCGGCATAAGGGAGAAGTTCGATGTTGCGCTGCAGGTCACACTCAATGGTGGGGCAGTAAGCCGCCCGGCCCGGCAACATCAAGCAGAGGCCGCAAGAATCGGTGGGGAACGTCCGATCCAATAGATGCATCGAACCACCGATGCCCGGCGCGCTGTCGAGTAGATAAACTTTGTGCCCCGCTTCGGCTAACAGCAATGCCGACTGCATTCCGCTGATGCCTGCGCCGACTATAAGAACTGCCTCACTCCGCTGAGAGTTGCTGTTGTCGGTCATGTATCCTCTTACGCTCACATTCTACAAGCTACACATTATGAGATCAGCTTCTGCGCCCGAAGTAGTGGACGCGGATCAACAATGTGCTTGCCAAACAGTTTTTCCACTTCCGGCAGGCCAAAGGCCAGCGCCATTAACTCCGTAAAGTAGAGAATGGGCATCTGCGGTTTTCCTGGGGAGGGTGCCTGCCGCGTATCCAGATTGACATGACACATGCCGCAGGCGACAACGACGCAGTCGGCCCCAGCCTCAATGGCTCCATCGACGATCTGGCCCGAGAGATTCGCCACCACATCACTGTTGGAGAGGGCCATGCTGGCCCCGCAACAATCCACCTTGTGCGACCAATCAACCGGCTCCGCTCCTAACGCTTCCATCAGCCGATCCATTGTCATCGGATACTCCGCATCATCCCAGCCGGTTTTCTCCGGCGGGCGCACCAACACGCAGCCATAGTAACACGCAACCTTTAGGCCAGTCAACGGCTTGACTACCTTCGCACGGATCGCATCTATGCTCAAATCGTGGGCGATTACATCCAGTAAATGGCGAGGCCGGGCCTTCCCGGTATAGCGAAAATCCAAAAGCGATTCCATCTCGCGTCGCCACTCTGCGTCCTCGCGCAACGCCTCGTCGGCGGATAGAGAGTTCTGATAACAAGCTGGACACGGGGTCACAATGTCCAGTCCTGCCTCCTGGGCTAGCGCTACATTGCGCCCCGGCAGCGACAGCGAGAGCTCGTGGTTGAGACTATGCGCCGATGAGGCACCACAGCAATTCCAGTCCTCCAATTCCAACAATTCAATATTCAGCGCCGCACACACAGCCTCGCTTGAAATGCCGAATTCGGCCGACGTGGTCTTAGCTGTACACCCAGGGAAATACGAATATTTCATCTTTCCTCCTGGTTCCCGCTTGGCCCGGTCTTCTCATATAAGTTCTGTATCTCTTTCAACCGCTTGATCCGCTCGGGCAGCAACGTGATTTTTCCTTTCAACATAAGAGCGCCTCCCAATTTAAGATCGGAAAACAGGCCCTGGAAAAAGAGGGAGTACCTCATCAATAAGCAGCGGATTTTGTATTCCATCAACATGGTAAGCTCATGCACCCGACCCCACAGTTTTATGTTATCAAGGAAGGAGCGGTGCAATGCGTAAACTGCCGGCTCCGGCTGGTAGCTCTGTTCGAGCGACATCTGTCGCAGCGTGTCCATCACCGGGGCCAGCCGTATCTGGTTGGGGCAACGGGTACCACATATCTCACAACCGATACACATCCAGATGGCTGAACTGCCGAGCACTTTGTCCTTTTGACCCAGTTGAATCAGGCGCAGCAATTGAGCTGGCGTGTAATCCATCATATACGCAGTTGGACAGCCCACGGTGCATTTCTGACAATAAAAACACTTGTGAATATCTTCACCGCTGCGCTCCCGCACAACCTCCCTGAAGACGAGGTCGGTTCCCACAGGTATCGTCATTATCTTCTCCGCTTGCGAGTTAGGTTCAGCAACGTCCAGACCTCTGAGGTCTTAACTAAACCGTATTGAGGTTAGCTTACCACCAAGAGCAAATGAGAGGGCAGTGTTTTTTCCACGCTCTTCGTGGGGAAATATGTTTTTCAGTGGCCGCATAGTTACCTGGTTTCACCTATCAAGTCGCGCTTTGATGATGCAGCAGTGCCTCCACCTCTGAGAGAGTCGTAAGCGAGAGTGCATGGCTCGCGATCTGCCCGGCTTTATCCATGTTTAGGGAACGGATCGTCAGCCTGGCACCCGGGATGGCGCTCGGGGTCATGCTGAACTCGTCCAGCCCTAGTCCTAAGAGCACGGGGATCGCTTTCCGTTGTCCGGCCAGCTCCCCACACAGACCCACCCAGATGCCGGCCGTGTGAGCGGCCTCAATCGTGTCACGAATCAGGCGCAGCACTGCCGGATTTAAGGGACTGTACAAATACCCCAGATTTTCGTTGCCCCGGTCGCAGGCCAGTGTGTACTGAGTCAGGTCATTGCTCCCGATGCTGAAGAAATCCACCTCTGGTGCGAGAACTTCGGCCATCAACGCCGCCGCCGGGGTCTCAATCATGATTCCCGTTTCGATTTCTCGGACGTGCTCCACTCCCTCCGTCGTCAATTCCTCCTGTGCCTGACGTAGCAAAGATTTTACCCAGTGAACTTCGTCCAGCGTGGCGACCAGGGGGAACATAATTTTCAAGTTGTGCCCGACGCCGGCCCGCAAAATTGCCCGTAATTGGACGCGCAGGAGGTCCGGGTGTAGGTGGGAGAGACGGATAGCTCGCACTCCCAGGGCCGGATTGGCTTCCTCCGGTCGGTGGATAGCTGGAAGTGGTTTGTCGCCTCCCACATCCAGCGTGCGGATGATGACGGGCCGCTGGCCCATCACCTCAGCGATAGCACGGTAAACGCTCACTTGCTCCTCTTCATCGGGCAGGGTGGCCCGCTCCAGGTAGAGGAACTCGGTGCGCAGCAAACCGATGCCCTCTGCGCCCTGCTCCAACGCCTCCCGCGCTGACGCCACGTCACCAACGTTGGCCACGACCTCAACCCGCCGCCCATCCTGCGTGATGGGTGGCTCTCCGATTTGGCGCAGCGCTTCGGCCTGGAGGGCAGTGCGCCGCACCTCTCGTTCCTGATAGACTTGCACTACATCGGGTGATGGATTGATCTCTAGCCTCCCCGACTCGCCGTCTAGGGCCAGGATTGTCCCATCTGCCACCTGCAACAGTGAATCACCCAGGCCCACGACAGCCGGCAGATTCCACATTCGCGCCAGGATGGCGACGTGAGAGGTCGCTCCTCCTATCGCCGTACACAGACCGCGTACCTTCTCCCGATCCAGCCGCGCCGTGTCCGAGGGGGTCAGGTCTCGGGCCACCACGATCACCGGCTCGGAGAGAGCGCTCAAGGAATGTTCATCTTCAGTGACTCCTAGTAGGATGCATAACACCCGCTCGCCGACATCCCGCACATCGGCGGCGCGTGCGCGCATCAGTTCGTCGTCCAGACTCTCGAAGTGGCCTACCCATTGACTGATGACATCATTGACGGCAGCCTCAGCATTGCAATGCTCCGTGGTAATCTCGTCCTCGACGGCATGGAGCAATTCAGCATCCTCCAGCATCATACGGTGGAATTCGAAAATGCGCCCGGTTTCCTTGTCGGTGGTGGCGGCCACTTGTTGTTGTACTCGGTCGAGTTGGCGGCGGGCGACGTCGAGTGCCTGCCGGAAACGGTCTATCTCGGCCTGGGGATTGTCCACCGTGCTTCGTTCCACGTGCAGGTCAGGTTGCCGGTAGATGAAGGCCGGGGCGATGGCGTATCCTTCAGAGGCACCGATTCCCTGCAGGCAGGAGGGTGCCCTCCCTCGGTCCCCCCCAGCATTGGGGGGGAGGGAAGAGGTAGTGGTCTCTTCTACTTTTTCCACTCCTTCCATTTCTCCAAAACCGGCCTCCACCAACGCGCTCAAAGCGGCAACGGCCTCGGCGGCATCTTCCCCCTGGGCCACGATGCGGATGCGCTCGCCCTGACGCGCAGTACCCTGGCTGACTACCTGCATCATGCTCTTGGCATCCACGCTCTGGCGGTTATGCGTCACATTTTGCACGGTGATGTGCGCGGTGAATTGGGAAGCGGTCTGCACGAAAAGGATGGCCGGGCGGGCGTGCAACCCGACTGGGTTGGGAACGACTAACTCGACGCTCTGTGAAGGCCCCGTTGGGATGGTCGCCTCTACCGGAGGCGCAAGCGGCGTTTCCCGGGGAATTTTGGGCATTTCCAGGGCGGTCTCGGCGGCGTGCTGTACGTGATCCAGGTCGTCGCCCAGGGAGGCGGCTACGGCTGCAGCGATAGCCCCCTCCACCAGAGGGGCGTTGCTCAACCGAACGTGCGACTGACGTTCTGGAGGCAACGCCTCCAATACCATCTGGGTGGTCATCACCGCACTGCCCAGGTCCATTAAAATCAGGACACCGTCATCGCTGTACACGGCGTCCACTGCTCGTTGTATTTTTTCGAAACTTGTGCCCAGCCCTCCGTCGTCGAGGCCACCGGCTGCGGCGATGGGTAGGTCGCTCTGTGCGCTCATCTGGCTGGCCAATGCACAAATGCCATCGGCCAATTTCTGGCTATGAGTTACTATTATAATGCCGACCAAATTTGTCTCCTCATTAGGTTTAGGCTCTTTGGGATTTCGCATGGTCGAGCCAAAATCAACCGCGAATGGTGAGAATTCACGCTAAAAAATAAAAAAATCAGTGCAGGCTG
>Ga0190316_1000214_pt1 | contig 16244 bp, 29 predicted proteins | sample 48701112_MG_FD_161663 | JGI IMG/M metagenome (GOLD analysis project Ga0190316, IMG submission 161663) | Hydrothermal vent sediment bacterial communities from Southern Trench, Guaymas Basin, Mexico - 4870-11-1-2_MG | ecosystem: Environmental > Aquatic > Marine > Hydrothermal vents > Sediment ... | reverse complement strand
GAGAAGAAAGTTTCATATGCTTTATCTCCCTATAAAATAAGAAAAATATAAATGTCTGAGAGAAAAGCTATGAGATACCAACAATGTCTCCTGATTTATTCCCTAAAAATTAGGGAAGTTTCGGTTTAAAAATATTAACGGGCAGGATTTTAGCATGAATTTTCAGCACATTTTGGATCTCAAGGTGTGAAAAAATTCATTCTTCAGGATTGGGGCAAAACACCATAATTTCTACCTTAAAAAAATTAAGCCGTGGATGTAACCACGGCCTCTTTCTTTAAAATTTGGCTTATCCTTTTATTTTTGCTCTACCTCTTTTATCTGTTTCGTTAGCTCTATTAAAGCTGTAGTAGCATTATCTCCTCTTCTCACTCCTAATTTAATAATACGGGTATACCCTCCTTCTACTTCATGATATTGCTTTCCTATCTCGTCAAAAAGTTTTTTAACCACTTTCTTATCTCTTAAAACAGCCAATGCCTGACGTCTAGCATGTAAATCTCCTCTTTTAGATAAGGATACCATTTTATCCGCCAAATGACGCAACTCTTTTGCCTTGGCTTCTGTAGTCTGAATACGTCCATGCTTGAATAAAGAGGTTACCATATTGCGCAACATAGCTTGACGATGACTGGCCACCCTTCCTAACTTCCTTCCTTCTTTTCTATGTCTCATACCTGCCCACCTTCTGTTTTCTTCAAAATTTCCGGATCCGGAAAGTCTTGTAATTCCATTCCCAAACTTAAACCCATTTGGTGAAGAACATTTTTTATTTCATTTAAAGACTTACGGCCAAAATTCCTGGTTTTTAAAAGTTCCTCTTCTGTCTTCTGAACCAACTCCCCTATAAGGTGAATATCGGAATTTTTTAAACAATTTAATGCTCGTCCCGAGAGTTCTAAATCATCAATATTTTTATAAAAAATTTCCTTGGGTATTTCTTCCTCTTCCTCTTCAGGTAATTCAGGTGGTAATGTCTCCTCTTCTTCCTCAATCAAAAAAATATCTAATTGTTCTCTTAATATTTTTGCCGCTGAAGAAATGGCCTTTTCTGGAGTGATTGTGCCATCGGTCCAAACTTCTAAGATAAGCTTATCATAATCAGTCATCTGCCCAACCCTAGCATTACGCACAGTGAAATTTACCTTTTTTATAGGTGAAAAAATGGTATCAATAGGAATAGTCCCCAATGGCTGGCCCTCTTCTTTATTCCTCTCTGCTGGTACATAACCTCTGCCTAAATTAACCGTCATTTCCATAATAAGCTTGGCTTCTTTTGAAGTTAAGGTAGCAATATGTTGCTGAGGATTTATTATGTCCACACTGCCATCAGTAATAATGTCACCTGCTTTAACTTCCCCTTCACCTTCTTTTTCAATCTTAATTGTTCGTGGAGGATTGTCATGAAGTTTAAGTCTCACTTGTTTTAGATTTAAAACAATATCTGTCACATCTTCTAATACCCCAGAAATACTTGAAAACTCATGAGCCACACCATCTATCTTTACCGAAGTAATAGCCACTCCTGGAATAGAAGAAAGCAACACACGTCTTAAAGCATTACCCAAAGTAATCCCGTAACCTTTTTCCAGAGGTTCATATATAAATTTCCCATAACATGGAGAATAACTCTTTTCGTCTCTTTCTACCTTTTTTGGTTTGATTAACCTTACTCCACCAACTTTGGACATATTAAATTCCCTCAAAATTTATTTAGAATAAAACTCAACAATCAGTTGCTCTTGCACTGGAATAGCAATTTCTTCTCGGGTCGGTAGAGCTTTTACTTTTCCCTCAAATTTTTCCTTATCTACCTCCAGCCAAGAAGGAATCCCTCGACTGGCTATACTTTCCAAAGCCTCTTTTACAAAAGGTATCTCCTGGCTTCTTTCTTTCAATTTTATCACATCGCCTACCTCTACCAAATAAGAAGGAATATTGACTTTTTTGTTATTGATTAAAATATGACCGTGTCTTACCAACTGTCTTGCTTGCCTTCTAGAATGTGCAAAACCCATTTTATAGACTACATTATCCAGTCTCCTTTCTAAAAGGATTAATAATTTTTCTCCTGTTACTCCTTTTTGTCTCTCTGCCTTTTCAAAATAAAGACGAAATTGCTTTTCTAAAATACCATAAATTCTTCTTAGCTTTTGCTTCTCCCTTAAAAGTAAACCATACTCCGTTTTTTTCATTCTTGTCTGACCATGCTGACCTGGAGAATAAGGTCTCCTTTCTAAAGCACACTTATCTGTATAACATCTTTCCCCTTTAAGAAATAATTTCACTCCTTCTCGTCGACATAACCGACAAACAGCCTCTCTATATCTGGCCAAAACTAACCTCCTTAATTTTTTTAAAAAATAAAAATAACACTATTATATTCCATCCTCTAACCTCTAAATCCTGAATTTTTAAACTCTTCTTCGCTTTGGGGGACGACAGCCATTATGGGGAATAGGAGTTACATCTTTTATTAAAGTGATTTTTAACCCTGCTGCCTGAATGGCCCGAATAGCGGATTCCCGGCCTGCTCCAGGCCCCTTAACATAGACCTCTAGTCTCTTCATACCATGTTCCATAGCTTTTTTAGCTGCATCCTCTCCTGCCAATTGAGCAGCAAAAGGTGTGCTTTTCCTTGAACCTTTAAATCCCTTTATTCCTGCACTTGACCAGGCAATAGTATTACCTTGTTTATCTGTAATGGTTACTATGGTATTATTAAAAGTGGCTTGAATATGAACAATGCCTTCTTCCACTAGTCTTTTCTCTTTCTTTTTTGTCCTTTGTCTTCTAGCCATTTATTCCCTACTCCTTTGTCTTTCTCTTCCTTTTACCTAAAACAGAACCACGAGGACCTTTACGACATCTGGCGTTTGAACGTGTACGCTGTCCTCTCACAGGAAGGCCTCTTATATGTCTTAATCCTCGATAGCAACCCATGTCTATAAGACGTTTAATATTTGCTGATACCTCAAGTTTTAAATCGCCTTCTACTTTATATTCTCTATCAATAATTTCCCTGATCTTCGTCAATTCCTCATCTGTCAACTCATCTGTTTTTTTATTAAACTCCACCCCTGCCTTCTCTAAAATCTTTTGAGCAGAACTATGTCCAATACCATAAATATTAGTTAAAGCAACCTTTATTCCCTTCCCCTTAGGCATTTCTACACCTGCTATTCTAGCCACTTATCTCCTCCCATATTACCCTTGTCTTTGCTTATGCCTAGGATTTTCACAAATAACCCTAACCACTCCTTTTCTTTTAATAATCTTGCACTTACTGCAAATCTTTTTAACAGAAGCCCTAACTTTCATCTCATACCCCTTATTTAAGTCTGTAAACTATCCTCCCGCGGCCTAAATCATAGGGAGAAAGTTCTACCTTCACTCTATCCCCTGGTAAAATTTTAATAAAATGCATTCTCAACTTTCCAGCAATATGGGCTAGAACCCGATGTCCATTATCTAACTCCACTCTAAACATGGCATTAGGTAAAGCCTCTACCACCCTTCCTTCTACTTCTATGGCTTCTTCTTTTGGCATCTTTAAATTATAGATAAAATTTGGGGACCGTTTTCAGTAATAGCCACCGTATGCTCAAAATGAGCTGAAAGTTTACGGTCTTTTGTCACTGCCGTCCAACCGTCAGACAAAATTTCCACTTCATAAGTCCCCTCGTTCACCATAGGCTCAATAGCTAATACCATTCCCTCTTTTAATCTTGGACCTTGGCCAGGTTTACCAAAATTAGGCACTTGAGGATCCTCGTGCAATGAACGGCCAATACCATGCCCTACAAACTGCCTTACTACCGAATAACCATATTTTTCTACATGGTTTTGAATAGCAGCCGAAATATCATAAAGACGATTTCCTGCTTGTGCCTTTTCAATACCTTTATATAAGGCCTCTTGGGTTACCCTCAAGAGCCGTTCTGCCCTTTCAGAAATCTTACCTACTGGTACAGTAATAGCCGCATCTCCATAATAACCATCATAGAGCACACCAAAATCAAAACTTACGATGTCTCCTTCTCTAATTCGCCGTTTTGAGGGAATACCGTGTACTACTTCTTCATTTATAGAAACACACAAACTCGAAGGGTAGCCCATATACCCTTTAAAAGCCGGCTTAGCACCTTTTTTTATACACAACTTCTCTGCAAACCTATCCAATTCTAGAGTAGTCATACCTGGTTTTGTAATTTCTTTCAATCTCTCTAAAACTTGGGCAACAATAGCATTGCTCTTCTGCATCTTCTGGATTTCCCACCGTGCTTTTAATATAATCATTTAGCTTTCTAACAATTGCACAATCCGGTTAAAGATATCTTGAATACTTCCTGTTCCATCTATACGACGTAATAAACCCTTTTTTTCATAAAATTCTATTAAGGGCTTGGTTTGATTATTGTACACCTCTAATCGGGCTTTAACAGTCTCTTCATTATCATCTGCGCGTTGATAAAGTTCACCTCCACACTTGTCACACACACCTTCCTGTTTGGGTGGATTAAAAATCACATGATACATTGCTCCACATTTCTTACAAGTCCTACGACCAGTGAGGCGCTTTAACAATTCTTCTTCAGGCACATCTATAGTGATTGCATGGTCAATTTTTTTATTCATTTTTTCCAAAACACCATCCAAGGCCTCTGCTTGAGCTACGGTGCGAGGGAAACCATCTAAGATAAATCCTTTATCACAATCAGCTTCCTTTAATCTTTCCTCAATAAGCCCAATAACCACTTCATCTGAAACCAATTGTCCTTTTTCCATAAATTCCTTGGCCTTCTTACCCAATTCTGTTCCCGCGGCTACAGCGGCTCGCAACATATCGCCAGTTGAAATTTGAGGAATACCATATTTCTCAATTAACATCTTCGCCTGTGTTCCTTTACCTGCACCAGGTGCACCTAAAAGAATAAGATTCATGATAACCTCCTTTCTTTTTTATGAACTAACTCCCTTAAACTTGCTCTTTTTGAGAAAACCTTCATAATATCTACTAATTAAATGAGTCTCTATCTGGGCAATGGTCTCAATAGCCACTCCAACAACAATTAACAAAGCCGTCCCGCCAAAATAGAAGGGAGTATGAAATTTCTTGATCAGAATGGTAGGCAACACACACACCAGAGATACATAAATACCCCCTACCAAGGTCAAACGAGTAAGAATTTTATCTATAAACTCCGCAGTCCTCTTTCCAGGTCTTATTCCCGGAATATACCCCCCATATTTCCTCATATTATCTGCTACATCCTCAGGATTGAAGATAATAGCTGTATAAAAATAACAAAAAAAGATAATCAAAGCAACATAAAGTAGTAAATATAGAGGAGAACCCCATCTAAATAGTCCCACCACATTCTCCACCACAGGTATTTTTATAAACTGAGCAATAGTAGCTGGAAACATAAGGATAGAAGAAGCAAAAATAGGAGGAATGACTCCAGAAGTGTTAATCCGTAAAGGCAAGTGCGTACTTTGTCCACCATAAACTCGTCTACCAACCACTCGCCTAGCATATTGAATGGGAATACGCCGCTGACCTCTTTCCATAAATACGATAAAAGCTACCACAGCTATCATAAACACAATTAACAATATCAATTGAAAAATATTAATTTCACCTGTTTTCAACAATCTGGTAGTATTCACTACCGCTGGTGGCATACCTGCTACAATACCAGAAAAAATAATTAGAGAAATCCCATTCCCTATCCCTTTTTCTGTAATTTGTTCTCCTAACCACATAAGAAAAGCAGTGCCTGAGGTAAGAGTAATCATAGATAATAATCTAAATCCCCAACCAGGATGAGGCACCACATGCACCTCTCCCAAAACCATACTTTCTAGACCTATAGAAATAAAAAGGCCTTGGATTAAACTTAAACCAATAGTGGCATAACGGGTATATTGAGTGATTTTTCTACGTCCCAATTCTCCTTCTTTTTTTAGCCTTTCCAAATAAGGCACTACGGCTGTCAGAAGTTCAAAAATAATGGCTGCACTGATATAAGGCATAATACCTAAGGCAAAGATAGAAAGTCGTCTTAATGCTCCCCCAGAGAACATATCTATTAGACCAAAAAGTGTGCCTTTGGTCTTGGCAAAAAAGGCAGTTAGAGCCGCTGTATTTACGCCAGGTGTGGGTATGTGGATCCCTAGCCTATATATAGCTAACATTAAAATGGTAAAGATAATACGACGCTTTAATTCTGGAATTTTAGGAATATTTTGAAATCCTTGAAACACCTAAATTACCTCTACCTTACCTCCAGCAGCCTCTATTTTTGCTCGTGCTTGCTGGCTTATTTTATGAATTTTTATTTGTAAAGGAAAGGAGATATCCCCTTCAGCCAGGATTTTTATAGGTTGTTTTTTCTTTTTGACCAAACCTACTTCCAAGAGTTTTTCTGGAGTTATCTCTTCATTTTCTTTGAATTTTCTCACTAAATCTCTTATATTAACGATTGCATATTCTCTTTTAAAGATATTTTTAAATCCCCGTTTGGGTAAACGTCTATACAAAGGCATCTGGCCACCCTCAAAATAAGATTTCACCTGGCCACCGCTTCTAGCTTTTTGTCCTTTTTGACCACGACCACAAGTACTACCATGGCCTGAACTATCACCACGACCTACCCTTTTTTTCTTCTTTACAGCCCCATAAGGTGGTTTTAAACTATTCAGAGATAGCACTCTATTGCCTCCTACTCTAAAACTTTAACTAAATGAGACACCTTTCTTATCATTCCCCGAATTTGCGGATTGTCTGGCAATTCAACTAGTTTATTCAATTTAGTAAGACGCAAACTTTTCAATGTTAATATCTGTTTTTGTGAACATCCATTTTTACTTTTTATCAGTTTTACTTTAATAACCTTACTCATACCTCAATTCTCTATCAAATACTCTTCATTTCTTTAAGACCATTTATTACTGCCTTTATTACATTATGAGGATTCCTCGAACCTATACATTTAGTCAATATATCTTTGACACCTGCTGCCTCCATAATTGCCCTTACAGCCCCTCCTGCCTTTATACCCGTACCTCTAGAAGCAGGTTTCAGAAACACTTTAGCTGCCCCAAATTCAGCCATCACTTCATGAGGTATAGTTGAACCTTTAAGAGGGACTTTAAACATATTTTTGCGCGCCTTTTCTATAGCTTTTCTAATAGCATCAGGCACTTCATGGGCCTTACCTAACCCATATCCCACCATACCTTCTCCATCACCTACAATAGCTAAAGCACTAAATTTAAATCTTCTCCCGCCTTTGACTACTTTGGCTACTCGTCTTATCTCCACTACCTTATCTATCAACTGCGGCGTAACTTCCTTCTCTTCTTCTAAAACCACGCCAATCCTCCTATTTAAAACTCTAAACCAGCTTCTCTTGCCCCTTTAGCCAAAGCCTTTATTCTACCATGATAGGGAAAACCATTTCTATCAAAAACTACTTTTTTAATACCCTTCTCTAATGCTCTTTGGGCAACCAACTTACCTACTTCATTGGCAGGTAATATCTTCCCTTTCATATCTTTTATTTGTTCTCTTAATGCTGGATCAAGAGTAGAAGCTGTCACTAAGGTCCTACCTTGGGTATCATCTATTATCTGGGCATAAATGTGTTTCAAACTTTTAAAAACGCACAATCTCCCCCTTGCACTTGTCCCAAATATCTTTTTTCTAATACGCCGCTTTCGGCGAAGTCTAGCTAACCTTTTTTCTTTTGCCGAAATCACAAATTATTTCCCTCCTGTTTTACCAGCCTTTCTATGTATTTGTTCATTTTCATAACTAATACCTTTGCCCTTATAAGGCTCTGGGGGCTTAAACTGTCTAATAACGGCCGCTACCTGACCTACCAATTCCTTATTTATACCTTCAACAATAATTTTTTTTCCCTCTACTCCTAAATTAATACCTTCTGGAGGTTCATATTCTAAAGGATGAGAAAACCCTAAAGATAATAATAATTTTCTATTCTTCAACTCTACCTTGTACCCCAAACCCTCAATCACCAGGACTTTTTTAAATCCCTCGGTTACTCCTTTCACCATATTAGCAATAAGTTGCCTGGTTAAACCATGCAAGGCTTTAGCTGGTTTTGAATTACTATCACGTAAAACCTTTATAATGTTACCTTCTTGCCTAACCTTTATATAAGGTGTAATTTCTCGCTTCAGCTCTCCCTTTGGTCCTTTCACACATATATATCTATCATCAATTATTACCTCTACCTTATCTGGAATATTTATAGGCATTTTCCCTATGCGTGACATAACATATCTCCTACCAGATAGAACAAAGCCATTCTCCACCTATCCCCAATGCCCTAGCTTGTTTATCTGTTAATATACCCTTTGAAGTAGAAATAATAGCAATGCCCAAACCATTAAGCACATAAGGCAGTTGTTCTTTTTTCACATAAATCCGTCTGCCAGGTTTACTAATTCTTTTCAAGCCAGAAATAGCACTCTTTTTGTCTTCGTTATATTTGAGAGTGACTTTTATAATCCCCTGTTTCCCGTCTTTAATCAATTTATGTTGTTGAATATAACCTTCTTGTTTAAGGATCCGAATAATACCTAATTTAAGTTTTGAACTAGGAATTTCCACCTCCCCTTTCTTTGCTTGAATAGCATTCCTTATCCGTGTTAACATATCAGCAATAGGATCAGTAATATTAGACATAAACGCTCCTCTCTACCAACTTGCTTTTATTACTCCGGGAATCTCTCCCTTTAAAGCTAATGTTCGAAAACAAATTCTACATATACCAAATTTTCTTAAAAAAGCACGCGACCTACCACACAAAGGGCAGCGGTTATATTTCCTGGTCTTAAACTTAGGTGGTCTTTGTGCCTTTATCACTAATGCCTTTCTTGCCATGCCTATCTCCTAAAAGGTAATCCTAATTTTTCTAAGAGCACTTTTGCTTCTTCATCTGTTTTTGCTGTAGTCACAAAAGTAATATTCATGCCCTTAACTTTATCTATTTTGTCATAATCTATCTCTGGGAAAATAATATGTTCCTTGATCCCCAAAGTATAATTACCGCGACCATCAAAGGCTCTATCTGAAACACCTTTAAAATCCCGCACTCTAGGTAAAGCAAAATTAACTAGTTTATCAAAAAAATCATACATTCTATCTCGCCGCAATGTAACCTTACAGCCAATAGGCATACCAGCTCGCAATTTAAAAGCAGCAATTGATTTCTTCGCTCGTCTAATCACTGGTCTTTGTCCAGCAATCAAAGCCAATTCCTCAACCGCAGCATCCAGAATCTTTATGTTCTGTGTTGCTTCTCCAACTCCCATATTAAGCACTATCTTAACCAACTTGGGCACTTGCATGGAATTTTTATAGCCAAACTCTTTCATTAGTAAAGGCACTACCTTTTTCTCATAGTATTCTCTCAATCGAACCTTCATTCCACTATACCTTATCTATAACTTCATTGCACTTTTTACAATATCTTATTTTCCGACCATCATCTAAAATCTTCCTTCCAATCCGCACAGGTCGCATACATTTATCACACATGACCATTACATTGGATATATGAATAGATGCTTCCTTTTCCATTATTCCTCCCTTTCCAGTAGTAGGACTTGGTCTAGCGTGATGTTTTACCATATTTATTTTCTCCACAATAACCCTTTGTTCCTTGGAGAAAACCTTCAGAACTTTACCAATCTTACCTTTCTCCCTACCTGCTATAACCATTACCTTATCATCTTTTTTAATGTGTAAGCTCATTATACGACCTCAGGTGCTAAAGAAACTATCTTCATAAAATTTTTTGCTCTCAACTCCCGCGCAACAGGTCCGAAGATCCGGGTACCTATAGGCTCTCCAGCTGGATTTAAAAGAACCACAGCATTATTATCAAACCGGACATAGCTACCATCACTACGTCCCACCTCTTTCTTAGTCCTTACTACTACTGCCCTCAAAACCGTTCCTTTTTTTACTTTTGATTCAGGTAAAGCATCCTTCACCGAAACAACAACCAAGTCCCCAATCTCAGCGTACCGTTTTGCAGACCCACCAATAATTCCTATGCAGGCTACAGTTTTTGCACCACTATTATCTGCCACTTCAAGTTGAGTCTGCCTTTGAATCATCTTCCTACTCCCTATTGTGCCCTTTCTAGAATTTTTAAAACCCGCCAATTTTTGTGTTTACTAATGGGCCGGGTCTGCACAATTTGTACTTTATCATTTATTTTACACTCATTTTTATCATCATGAGCCATAAATTTAGCTCTCCGACGAATATATTTACCTGTCCGGGGATGCTTTATCAATCTTTCTACTCTTATTACAATGGTTTTATCCATTTTATCACTAACCACTATCCCCTCCAGTGTCTTTTTTGCACCCCTCTCTCCCATACAAATCACCTCTTTTGCTCATTTAAAATAGTCTTGATTCTAGCAATATCCTTTCTCACTAAAAAAGGCCTCTTTTTATTTTTCAACTGTCCTGTAGCATCTTGGAAGCGAAGTTTAAAAAGCTCTTCCTGAAGTTCTTTTAACTTTACTACCATTTCCTCTTTAGTTAACTTTCGCCATTCACTTGCTCGCATATACTCCACTCCGGGTGATAATTTTTGTAGGAATAGGTAACTTGTGAGATGCCAAACGCAAGGCCTCCAGAGCTACCTCTTCGGAAACTCCCTTAATTTCATAAATAATACGCCCTGGCTTCACCACTGCCACCCAACCTTCTGGGGAGCCCTTGCCTGAACCCATTCTGGTTTCAGCTGGTTTTTTGGTTATGGGTTTATCAGGAAATACCCTGATCCACAACTTACCTCCCCTTTTCATATGACGGGTAATGGCAATTCTCGCTGCTTCTATTTGTTGAGCAGTTAACCAACATGCCCCAAGAGCCTTTAAGGCATAATCTCCAAAAGCCAAGGTGCAACCACGGTATGCTATCCCCCGCATCCTGCCTTTTTGTTGCTTTCTGTATTTTACCCTTTTAGGTGCTAACATTAACTTTACCCCTTTATCCTAGTGAACCCTCTTCTTTCTCTTCCAACACTTCACCTTTAAATATCCAAACTTTCACGCCAATAATTCCATAAATAGTCCTTGCTTCTGCTAGACCATAATCAATATCTGCTCTCAATGTATGTAAAGGCACGCGGCCTTCTCGATACCACTCTCTCCTAGCCATTTCTGCTCCACCTAATCTACCAGAACATTCTACCTTAATCCCTTGAGCCCCGAATCTTAAGGCAGTAGCTACTGCCCTTTTCATAGCTCGCCGGAAAGCCACCCGACGTGTTAACTGTAAAGCTACATTCTCTGCTACTAGTTGAGCATCTAATTCGGGTCTTTTAACCTCCAAAATATCTATCAAGGTCTCACTTTTTATCTGAGACTCTAAATCCTTTTTAAGTCTCTCTATCTCTGCACCTTTTTTACCAATCACAATTCCTGGTCGAGCGGTATGAATCTTAATCCTAACCTTATTAGCCGCCCGTTCAATTTCTATTTTGGAAATACCTGCACGATAAAGATGATTTTTAAAAAATTGCCTAATATATTTATCTTCAATAACAAAATTGGGAAATTCCCTTTCTGCATACCATTTGGAATCCCATGTTTTAATAATACCCAATCTCAAACCTATAGGATGTACCTTTTGTCCCAAAACTCACCTCCTCTTCGTCATACCAACTCATCTAATATAACAACAATGTGGCTGGTCCTTTTTCTAATCCGATAAGCTCGACCAAAAGCACGAGGACGAATACGCTTAAGTATAGGACCTGGATCTGCATAAATTTGTTTTACATATAAATTATCCACATCTACATCAGGATGTTGTTCTGCATTAGCCACCGCAGACTTTATTGTCTTCTCCACCACCTTAGCTGCTCTTTTAGGTGTAAATTTTAAAATCCCTAATGTATCAGCTACCTTCTTACCCACTAAAACACGGGTTACCAAACGCACCTTATGAGGTGAAATTCTCACATATTTAGCCACAGCCCTTGTTTCCACTACTTTTTCCCCTTTCCTTTAACTTTTCCTTTCCTATCACCAGCATGACCATGAAAGGTCCTGGTAGGAGCAAACTCTCCTAACTTATGCCCTACCATATTTTCTGTTATATAAACGGGAATAAATTTTCGTCCATTATGGATAGCAAAGGTAAATCCCACAAAATCAGGAATAATGGTAGAACTCCGTGACCAGGTCTTGATTACCTTCTTTTCTCCTGAGTCTTTTAACCTTTGCACCTTCTTTAACAATTTTTCATCTACAAAAGGCCCTTTTTTTACAGAGCGTCCCAAAACAGCCTCCTTTATTTTCTCCGTTTAACTATATATTTATCACTGGGCTTTCTACCTCTAGTTTTAAATCCTTTAGTGGGTTTACCCCAAGGTGTACAAGGATGGCGACCACCAGAAGCCTTTCCTTCCCCTCCACCCAATGGATGGTCAATGGGATTCATAGCCACACCACGCACTGTAGGGCGAATTCCCATCCAGCGGGAACGACCTGCCTTTCCAATACTAACGTGCATATGATCTAAATTACCCACCTGACCAATAGTAGCCTTACACTCCAGACTAACTAACCTTACTTCTCCAGATGGTAATCGCAAATGGGCATAGGGTTCTTCCTTAGCCAAAATTTGAGCATAACATCCTGCACTTCTTGCGATTTGTCCTCCTTTCCCAGGACGCAACTCTACATTATGAACAATGGTTCCTACTGGAATATCCTTAATGGCTAAACAATTTCCCGGTTTTATGTCTACTTCTTCACCTGATATTACGGTATCTCCTACAGAAAGCCCCAGTGGAGATAAAATATATCTTTTTTCTCCATCCACATAATGTAAAAGAGCAATTCTGCCTGAACGATTGGGGTCATATTCAATAGCTGCTACTTTTGCCGGCACTCCAATTTTATCCCTTTTAAAATCAATAATTCGGTATAAACGTTTATGACCACCGCCCTTATGGCGGCAAGTAACACGGCCATAAGCATTTCGGCCACTGTGTTTTTTGAGGGAAATTATTAAACTTTTTTCTGGTTTCTTTTTAGTAATCTCCTCAGAAGTCAAATAACTCTGAAAACGCCTACCACTAGAAGTAGGTTTACACTTTTTGATGGACATTATTAAACTCCCTCAAAAAATTCTATATGATCCCCTGGACGTAAGGTAACAATGGCCTTTTTCCAACTCTTGCTCCTGCCTTCCCATCGTCCCATTCTCTTTTTTTTCCCTTTGACCTTAAGAATACGTACATTCAAAACCTTGACATTAAATAACTTTTCCACACTTTGTTTAATTTCAATCTTATTGGCCTTAGGATCAACTTCAAAAGCAAGCTTATTCGTAAATTCCTTCTGTAAAGTGCTTTTTTCAGTTATTATTGGCCTTTTTATTATCTGATACATATCTTTCATGAACCTAAAAACCCCTCAATCCTAGGAATTGAATCTTGTAACAGGACTAAATGATTATACCGTAATATATAGTATACATTCAGTCCTTCTACAGGCAAAATCTGAAATTCTGGGACATTACGAGCCGCAAGTTCCAAATTTTTTTCTCTTCCATTAGTTATTATTAAGGCTTTATTTAAATTTAGGTTATGTGCTATTTCTAAAAATTTCTTGGTTTTAATCTCATCTAAAACTATATTATCTACTACTTTTAAAAGTCCCTTTTTTAACTTTGAAGTAAGAACTATTTTTAACGCTTGCTTTCTCACTTTTTTAGGCAATGAATAACTATAATTGCGCGGTTTAGGACCAAAAACCACACCTCCGCCAACCCAATGAGGAGCCCTGATACTACCTTGTCTTGCCCTACCAGTACCTTTTTGTCGCCACGGTTTTCTACCTCCACCCCTCACTTCACCTCTAGTTTTAGTGGAAGCAGTGCCTGCACGACGACAGGCCAATTGCCACTTAACTACTTCATAAACTAAGTATGGTTTTATAGGCACATTAAATATGGTCTCTGGTAACTCAATTTGTCCTATTTCTTCTCCTTGCTGGTTATAAAGCTTCACCTCCATCTAATTCCTCACCCGTTTTTTAATAATCACCAGATTATTCCGACTTCCAGGTATAGCCCCTTTAACTAAAAGTAAGTTATGTTCGGGTCTTACATCTATAACTTTTAAATTTTTAATGGTTACCTGTCTGTTGCCCATATGTCCAGGCATCTTTTTCCCTTTAATTACTCTTCCTGGAAAAGCACAAGCACCAATAGACTTAGGTCCACGGTGATTTCTACTACCATGAGTCTCTGGTCCCCTTTTAAAACCATATCTTTTAATTACTCCTGCAAAACCACGGCCTTTACTTTTTGCAGTCACATCTATTATATCTCCTGGCTGGAACTCATCTACTGTAATCTCCTGTCCTACTTCAACAGCGTCTATATTTTCCACTTTAAATTCTTTTAAATAATAAAAACAGGATACCTGAGCTTTTTCAAAATGGCCCAAAAGTGGCTTGGTTACTCTTGTCTTCTTTTTGGGTAAAAAGCCCATTTGTATTCCCTGGTACCCATCCTTTTCTACGGTTTTCTTTTGAACTATTATACAAGGTCCGGCCTCAACAACAGTTACAGGAACTACGTTTCCCTCCTCGTCAAAAATACGCGTCATACCCAATTTTTTTCCTAAAATTCCCTCTACCATTTCCATACCTTACAATTTAATCTCCACATCTACCCCAGAAGCCAACTCTAAGTTCATCAACGCATCCACTGTTTGCTGTGTTGGCTCCACAATATCTATCAATCGTTTATGAGTCCTTATCTCAAATTGCTCTCTTGATTTTTTATCCTTATGTGGAGACCTGAGCACCGTCCACCTACTTATTTTTGTAGGTAATGGAATGGGACCTATAACTCTTGCTCCACTTTTTTTAGCAGTTTGCACAATTTGGGTTACAGCCTGGTCCAACAGACGATGATCAAACGCCTTCAATTTTATCCTTATCTTCTGATTCTCAATCATGCATTCTTACTCCAATATTTTAGTTACCACTCCAGCTCCAACTGTCCGCCCACCTTCTCTGATGGCAAATCTTAATCCCTCCTCCATGGCAATAGGCTCTAATAAACTCACCTCTAAATTCACATTGTCTCCAGGCATCACCATCTCCACTCCCTCAGGTAATGTCACTACTCCTGTCACATCCGTCGTCCTAAAATAAAACTGCGGCCTGTATCCTGGAAAAAATGGAGTGTGCCTCCCACCTTCTTCTTTGGTTAATACATATACCTCTGCCTTAAATCTAGTGTGAGGAGTAATACTACCAGGAACCGCTAATACCATCCCCCTCTCTACTTCATCCTTGCCTATCCCTCTTAACAATACACCTATATTATCTCCTGCCCTACCTTCATCCAATATCTTCCTGAACATCTCTATACTCGTGGCTACTGTCTTCCGTGTAGGCCCTAATCCCACTATCTCTACTTCCTGTCCTGGTTTAATAATACCTCTCTCTACTCTACCTGTCACTACCGTCCCCCTTCCGCTAATGCTAAATACATCCTCTATGGGCATCAAAAATGGCTTGTCTAAAGGCCTCACTGGCTGCGGTATATACTCATCGATGGCATCTAACAATTGCCATATCGGTCCACACCATTTACATTCCCTCTTCCCACATCCGCATTCCAACGCCTTTAATGCACTTCCCTTTATCACCGGTACTTCATCCCCAGGAAATTCATATTTGCTCAATAATTCCCTTACTTCTAATTCCACTAATTCAATTAATTCCTCATCTTCTACCATGTCTATTTTGTTTATAAATACTACTATAGATGGCACCCCTACTTGCCGGGAAAGCAATATATGCTCCCTGGTCTGAGGCATAGGACCATCATCGGCAGCTACTACCAATATAGAACCATCCATCTGGGCTGCCCCAGTAATGGTGTTTTTAATATAATCTGCATGCCCAGGACAATCTATATGTGCATAATGCCTCTTCTCTGTCTCATATTCCACATGGGCAATGGCTATGGTAATCCCCCTCTCCTTCTCTTCAGGTGCCTTGTCTATTTCTTCAAAGGGAATAAATTGAGCTAATCTCTGTTTCTCCAATATCTGAGTTATAGCTGCTGTCAGAGTAGTCTTACCATGGTCTATATGACCAATAGTGCCTATGTTTATATGTGGCTTCTTCCTCTCAAACTTCTGCTTTCCCATC
>Ga0190316_1000213_pt1 | contig 16250 bp, 40 predicted proteins | sample 48701112_MG_FD_161663 | JGI IMG/M metagenome (GOLD analysis project Ga0190316, IMG submission 161663) | Hydrothermal vent sediment bacterial communities from Southern Trench, Guaymas Basin, Mexico - 4870-11-1-2_MG | ecosystem: Environmental > Aquatic > Marine > Hydrothermal vents > Sediment ... | reverse complement strand
AGGGAGGCGCTTCGGATACTAAAGGAAAAGGAAAGCGAGCTGAAAGAGGAAACGACAGTAATACAAAAATGGGCAAGGCTGCAGTTGGAAAAGATGGGCGTTAATCCAGAGCGCTTGGCAAGGGCAATTCATAAATATTGGCGGTTGTATTGGTGGGAGCCGAGGAGACATTCTGAGGCGATGTATAGAGAGGCTAAAAGGCTGATACGGCGTGCAAAATCGGCAGAGATGCAAGGCATGCTAAGCAAAATCATATACGAGCATGAAAGGGCAAAAGCACTAGAAGAAATGGAATTAGCAAGGGTGCATCCAAAAAGTTTCTACTGGCAAGAAACAGCGAGGCAACCGCTAGTGCAAAAAGTGGCAAAATTCCTTGAAGGCGATGTGAAACTAGCGTGGCTGATAGTAACGAGTAACAAGGAAGACTTTGATGGCATTCTGAAAACAGGCAGACAACAGGTCTCAAAGAGGCGCAGAGCACCAAGGATCCCGCCTCATATAAAGAAATACATTAAGCAGCTAATGGTAAGAGATTTGGATATTTCAGAGGTGCCAGGGAGCGTCCTGGATGACCTAATGAATCGTGGGCTTGCGAGGCTGAATGAAGAAGAAGGCAAAGTGGTGCCAACTGAATACCTGCAGTTGCTATTCTTTGAGAAGAAGATATAATGCCTCCTGCCCGCTTTTTCTTTCATTTTTACCTTTTTTATTTCGTGGCAAAAATTGGCATAATTCTGGAAGATTTATGAGAGAAGATGATAAAGAAGATGCGAGGAAGGGAAGAGAGAAAGAGGGAAGGAGAAGAAGAAATATGCCTCCTATGCCTTTTCTATCAAGAGGCAGATACCATGCATAATTGGAGGCGAAAATGGATATAATTTCATTCATGTTTATGAGGAGAGGGAGGGATGAAGAAAGGGAAGGGAAACATAGGGAGGTGATGCGAAATGACGAGGAAAGACGCTCTGAAGATGGCTGAAGATATATTCAAAATAACAAAGCGAGAAGAAGCCATAACGGATCGCCTTCGCAGGATGCGAAAGAGGCGGAGATTGCTGATGGATTTCAGAAAAGAATTCAGAAGGCGAACAGGCGTTTCCATAAGAGAAGTAGAAAAGGCATCCTGGTGGATGAAGCGATGCGAACCGTATGCTGAAGTTGAACTATTTAAGTGCGACCTCGTCAATAATATAAAAACAGCGGTTACAATGCCAGAGCTAGCAAAGAAAGTTAGATTATTTGCATACAGATGCAACCGAGCAGTCAAAATGATGGAATTAGGCAGGCACAAGGACCTGCTAGAGGCAGCACGGGCTATTGGGCTTCTTCAAGACTGGCAGGTGGAAGCGATAATTGACTATTATAACCGATGGCATTAAATTTCTTTTTCCTTTTTTTCATTTTTTGAAAGGCGGAAAGAGGGAAGGCGAAATGCCTTTCCTCCCGCCGAAAAGGCGGTATAAGGAGGTGTATGCGAGATGGCGGATGTGGAGGCCGTAGTGAGGGAGTTGGAGAGGCTGGAAAGGGAGCAGGCAAGAATACAAGCGGTCTTGCAAAAATACCAAAAAATGGAGGAAGAGCGGAAGGCGCTGCTGAAGAAGGTGGAGAGTGAGATAAATGAAGCAAAAGAGAAAGCGAAAAGGATTGGCATAGACATTGACAGCGTGCTTGATGAGATAAATACGGTCATAACGACCGATGATAAGCTTACGATGCCTGCACTTAGCGCCGACGATTACGAGACATTGCTTAGCTTGGAGAAGATGCAAATGGCGGGAGGAGCGGGCGAGTTCATAAAGAGGATTGTGGCATTCGCAAAGCGAGAGCTGGCAAAGAGAAAGATATTGGCAGAGGTGAGCAAGGTCAGAGAGGGCGGAGTAGTCAATTTCCCGCCAACAGATACCGTGTTCAAAGTGTTTAACGAGGTCGTTTCTGTGGTGCTTGGGAAGGGCGAGGAGGCCACGGCTGACGATGTTGAAAACGCAGTCAAAAAGATAACGAGGCGAGCAACCGCAGCGGCAGGAGCACCCAGAGCAAGAAGAGGCGGAGGAAGACGAACACGGAAAACGGGTGTTGCCAATTATATATGGGAAGAGCTGCAGAAGCGTGGTGAAATTAGCCTTGAAGAGGGCGCAGAGCTGCTTGTGGATGCAGGGTTTTACGATGATTTAAACAGTGCTAAGAATGGCTTTAATTCGGCACAATATACAATCCGCCGTTGGACAGACCCACAGACAGGCGCTCCACTTGCCGAATACGAGAATGGAGTGCTTCGCCTGCTCTGAATAAGCCTGCCTCCCTCTTTTCTATTTTTTCTATTATTAACGGTGATTAAAATGCCCGAGAGATTAAAAAGCATGGCGGTTGCCAACGAACAGAAGATTAAACAGCTCAGAAAGAAATTATTAAAGAAAGCAGGCATAACAGAGATGACGATTCAAATGATTAACGAGGCAGAAGGAGAATATATCAGAAAAAGGCGATTAGCAGAAGAAGAATTTAGAAGAAAGCTAGCGAAGGCAGAAGAAGAAAGAAGGCGACAAATTCGCTCAGCACTAAAAATTTCTGAGCATGATAAAGAATTCCTTCGCTTACATAAGGAAGTGTATGAGAAGGTTCTCGGAAGGCGAATATATGATATTTTGGTTAATTCTTAAATTTTTATTTTTTAAGCCTCGTTTATTGGTCAAAGAGCGCTGTCGTTAAGGCGGTGCTCGGCCAATAACGGAGGTGAATTCCTTAAATGAAAATTAAAATACTTGGAGGTATTATCGGCGGTGCTCTTGGATACATAACAGGAATAATATCAGCAATAAGAGCCAAAGCAGTAATAACGGTGCATCCTGAGCTGGCGAATGCGTCATGGAAGACAGCATTTCTATCTGGACATTACCGAGACTGGATATTCTATCATAACCCAAACGATGCCATAACAGCCGCTTGCTTGTTGGGTGTTCCTGGAGGAGTGCTTGTTGCATGGATGCTGGAGGTGATAGTGAGGAATGAGTATCTGGAATGAGAAGCCTAAATTGGAAATAACGGAGGCGAGAGCCGTAATAAACGGTATTGAAGTCAAAAACGGTGATGTCTTTCTTTTAGAAAAAGATGGCGAGACACTAGAGCGAGGCACAATTAAATTTTGCGTGTATGAGGATGGAGAATCTTACTGTGATGACTGGCATATAGGATTCATTATAAAATGGGATGAAGACAAGCGGGAGCTGCCAAGAACATTAGTGGATGCAATTGAAAAAGCAAAAGATTGGGGTCTGGAATGGAAAATAATAGGGAGGTGAAGAAAGAATGGCGAGCTGGGATACTTGGGATGGGTTGGAAAAACCGAAATGCGAAATAAGCGATGGCACAGCGAAAATAAATGGCACTGAGATAAGAGACGGCGATATTGTTACTTTCATAAACAGAAACTTAATCGTGAGGCAAGGCAGAATTCGCTTTGGAATATATCAAGACTACGGAGATAGCAATCGTTGCTGGCATCTCGGATTCTATGTGGAATGGCCCGATTATGATGATGACACGCTGGCAGATGCATTAGCATGGGCTGAGAAGAGAGGCTGGAAATGGCGGATTGAAAGAGGTGAGGGAGGAGAATAAAAATGAATAATGAGAAGGAACTAATGGACGACCCGCCAAAAGCTAAATTCACGGATGGCAAGATGAAGCTAAACGGACAAGAAATAAGAGAAGGCGATATAATTACTTTTTACAAAGACGGCTTAGTCGTGAAGCAAGGCATAATTACTTTCGGTTATTATTGGGGCAGAGAATACGATCCCGATAGCGAAGAATACGAAAGCTGCCACCATGTTGGTTTTCTGATAAAATTCTCTGACTATACAAGTGATACTTTGCCAAACGTGCTTCGTGAAGCGGAAATTGAGGGATGGCGTTGGTCTATAACAAGACAAGGAAGATTTTAAGGGGCCGCTATCAATTTGAAAAATAAAAAGGGTGAATATAATGCGAAAGATTGTGATACCAAATAATTCGGAAAGAGTTATATATGAAGGCAAAGATATAAGAGTGGAGGTGATAGGCATAGACTTATGGATAACGCCAAGGAGGCAGCGAGTTCGCAAGCGTGGAAAGAAAAGTTACACAACCAGAGCAGCTCCAATACCCTTGATGACACGAGAGGAGTTCGTTGAGCGCTTCGATATAATGAGCCCGAATTGGGAATACGGGCTGTCAATTGAGCAGAAAGAGCTGCTAAGGGAGGCATTGGAGGTGCTGCCTGTAACAGGTGATTTAGGAAATGTCAGGCAGACAAAGATATGAATACGACGAAGCATTAGCTCTTGCAGAAAACCTAATGCAGAAAACACTTATCAGGAAATACTGCCAGACAATTTGCAAAGGTTACTGCTGCACTAACCTTTTTAGGAGAATGCGGAGACAAGGCTTGCTTAAGAGGAAAAAGAAAACTTATGTGTAGCATCTATGTATGCGATGAATTGCTGAAGGTATTAAACACACCTGCTTACTACAGAGAAACTATCGTGGATCTTGAACTAGAATGGCGTAAGAAAATTAAAACACATCCCTACTATGCTCCAGTCAGAGCATCTGACAAAGAAAAATTCAAGCCTCAGAAAGCTCAAATAGATAGAATTCTAAAAGCGCTCGGACGACGAAGGATTAGAATAATCATGCGGTATCTAATTCTCCGAAAAATCAAAGCAAAAGATATATGGTATGATAATAAAACGGATTTGATTCGTCGGCAGGCATTCCGATTCCATGAGCGCATTAAGAAATAACTAGGTGATAGGAATGAGATACTATGAATATTTGCTGCCAAATGGAAACGAGCCGATTACCGCAACTTCCATCAAGAATCTTCGCTTTCCGAAGGGCACAAGAATTCGTGCGGTCATCGCAGATAGACACGGCTATATTTTAGATTCTTGGAGAATACCGCTAACAAAGGACGGCAAGCCAATTCTAAAGGGACGAAGTATAAAATCTTATAATCGCAGGTATTCTTATTTTGAGGCGCTTAATTTAGTTGAGAGTGTGATGCTAAAATCACTTATCAGAAGATATTGCACACAGATATGCAAGGGCCACTGCTGTTGGGATTGGGAGAAGAAATGCAAGGATCCCGCCTGCTTCAGAGGCGATAGGAAGTTATTTTGTAGTATTTATATCTGTTCTTATCTTGAGACAGTGTTAAATATACCGCATCATCGTTATTATTATGCTCGCTATTTTCTTGAGCTAGAATGGAATAAAAAAATCGGTATTCATCCCTATTATGGTAGATTACCGTTAGAATTCGTCAGTGAAAATTTCAAGCCAGAAAAACAATGGATAGATTTAGTTATAAAGCTTCTAAGCCGACGACGAGTTCGGCTTATCATAAGGTATCTTCTTCAACGAAAGATTAATGTGGTTCAGCTGAAGAAAAATGAGCGGAAATTTTTCTTAATAAGAAGAGCCGCTTATAGATTTTATAGATTATTTAAAAAATAAGGAAGATGGTGGTGAGTAAATGAGTGAGAGCAAATATTCCTATTCAGAGGCTTTAGCATTAATAGAAAATACGATGAAATGAATGCATACTAGAAAGTATTGCACAATAGTGTGCGAGAGCGGGCGTTGTGAAGAATACCTTTTCTCAAATAAAAAGTAAAGCTCCAGCAGGGGCTGGAGGAGGTGGAAAGAAGATGATAAATGGCCTTGTTGAGATAAACGAGCTAGATTTTCGAATTGAGCAGCTGAAGAACAAACTGAAAAAAGAAATCCGAGTTCGTGAAGGCGACACCCCAGAGGCCGTGCTGGAAGAAATAAAAAGGATATGCAACGATTGCTTAATCTACCATATTAATAGAAAAGGCGCTGAGTGCGATACAAGCTATATCCTGTGGCTTGCATCTGCAATAGTGTATCAAATAGCTAAGCTTGAAGCACTGCAAGGGAGGTGAAATAAATGGAAAAGGAGAAAGCAGAAGTTTTGAGAAAAACAAGCGCTGTCATTATTAATTGGAGGCTTAGACCTCATGGACAGCAAGAAATACAGGGAGGCCTATGCAAGAATAAATGACGCGGTGGTTCTCTTGGCAGCTGATGTGATAGGAGAAGTTGATATAGTAGATATTACATCACAAGTCTTGAGAAGCCTGGAGCAAGCTGAAAAAGGGAGAGGTGAATAAAAATGGCCTATAAACGCTGGAAACCATTTCTTCAGTATATAAACGAAGCTCGTGTGGCTCGTGATAGAAATACCTTTTGCATTATCGTAGAATTTACTCAAGGCGGAAGTAACATAATTGCTAGATTTCCATTTGCGGAGAACAATAAAGAGGAGGAGGAGGTAGCATTCAAAATCGCTCAAGCATACGCTGACAAAATCCATGAGCTGGCTAGATATATAGAGGAGGCGGTGGATAACGCATGAAGACAGCGCTGCGGATTCTGAGCGAGAGCCGTTAATACCAGAGAAAAGAGATGCAGAAATTCCTCGGTGAGAGGAAAGAATATGGATAGGCATAGTAGATAGTGTTACAGAAGCACACAAACTTATAAATCATTATCTTCCAGCCTTCGTAGTCTCCGAGGTTCCAGTGAGCACTTATGTAATGTGGCTTGCACTAACATGGTGGGATATACCATTATTAATTTCCTTCGTGGAAATGGAATGGCGGGATGAAGAAGGAAAGCCGCCTCGTTTTAAATTGGTCGGCTTTCAAAGAGTTGTTGATATAAAAATGGAAAGTGGAAGATTGGAAGGTAAATAAATAAATAGGAGGTGATGCCAAAAAAATGAGGCTGCTGATAGTTGGCTCCGAGAGTGATAAAACCATAATAATGGACGGGCTGGTGCCGTGTGTTGCCAGAATAAAGGACGGAGAGGTAGTTGAGATGCAGAGGCGAGCCGATGCGGGCACACTGATTGAAAAATGGTTAGAGGCAGCAAAGCGCAATCCGCATGCAAAGCGACAAATTCTGAAATTCATTGAAAAAACAGGAAGGCGGGGACGAGCACAGCGAGACTTGCTCAGTGAGCTAAGAAGGAGAGGCAAAATCGTTCTTTCTGGCGTCGTGTAGGTAGTGTGCATGGATGCCGAAGAAATGCTCGGCTATCTGCTAGTGTTCTTCATACCAGGAATTCCAGTATTCTGCTTTGGTTCTTTTTCCAGCCAGCGACTTTCTGGCAGCGATTGGCTTGGTTTATCGTGTCAGCAATTCTCTATCTAATCACATTCCGGGTAATAACTCAAGAAATTTAAGTGAGGAAACATGGATCCCGTCGGATATATACTACCGCTAGTAATGAGCATCGTGCTAGGATTGTATTTTAATCCAGAGACTTTCTGGTAGAAATTCGTATTTCTGCTAATGTTGTTCTTCTTCAGCTGTCTGCTAGCAGCGACTTAAGGAGGTGAAAATATGGATTTAAGTGAAAAATATATAAAGATGTGCTGGAAAGCAAAAGAGCTTCAGAAACGCTGGACGCCGCAAGTTGGAGACTATTACTGGCTGGGTCCGAAACATATATGTCATCCCGAAGCATGCAGATTACTGGTAACGGATCCCCTGCGATTTCGCTATTTTGAAATGGGAGAGAGAATCTGGCTGCCACGCCAGGACCAAATACAAGAATTCTTTGACCCAAAGATAAAAAGCAGTGTGGATGTGGGCGCATACTGTCTAACTCTATTCAACTTTCTAAAGAAATTTAAGGATGTCTTCTGGGCAGAGAGCGCTGAGCAAGCCTGGCTAGCGCTTTGGATGTGGGATGAACACAATAAAATCTGGCACGATAAGGAGGAGACATGGATACCGCTTGAGGAAATAGCATTAGAAAGGATGAGAAAAAATGGCAATATCAAGGGTTCTCAGTAGATGGTTTCTCAGCTGGGGAATAGTATGGACGATGGTCGGCTATTTAAATGAAAGTCTCGCTTACATACTTCTCGGCGCCGTTTTCATAGGGCTGGGTGCGGGACTAGATGCCGACTAAGCTGCGACAACTGAAATATTCATGGAAGAAAATGACCAGATTAGATTCACTGGAGGAATTCGCAGTAACAGCAGTTCTTTGCTTAATATGGATTCTAATAATGCTGCTCTTAATGAAGTGTATCTGTGGATTCCCATAAGCGCTAAACTAAAAATTTAAATTGTAGCAGGTTTTAATTTTTTAAACCCGCATTTAACCATATAAACTGGAAGGAGGTGTAAAATATAGAGGAGCTAACTAAAATGATAAAAAGTATAAGAAGAAAATGGAGCATCTGTTGGGAAATTTTAGAAAGCCTCGAGGAGGTGAAAGAGGCGGAAGAAGCAAACCGACCCGTAAGGAAACTTCTAACAATAACAGAGGACACAATAGATATAATCACGAAGCGTTTTAAACGGTTCTATCTGCTTATAGCTGGAGATGATGAGCGAAACAGATTTGTTAAAAGATTATTTAAACTCGCAGCCGAAAATAACGAAGATCCAAAGACAGCTTATGGAACTCTGGACGCCGATGAATATTATGATCTAGCTAAACAACTTTTGTCTCAAGATACAGTCTGCGATCCCGAAATTTTATGTATAGAAAACGGGCAGCCGAAAAAAAATTCAATATACTCTCTCAAAATAGAAGATATACTTAAGGATGCTATTGTGAAAGCCTGCGAGCAGTTATAGTCTATTAGGTGATGGAAATGGACAGAAAAATTTATAATGAAAATTCCCGAGCTCTATTAGAATTAGCGAAAACAAAAGGCTTATCACTCCCTATGCCTTTGAGTCCTGAAACCTTCAGTGAAGCAATACGCCTAGCAAAAATATTCATTGTTGCGTGCTACGATCCCAGGCAATACTTCCAATACACGGTAGTCGCTGGCGCTCTTTGGGATTTTTTCCGAGAAAATAAAGAATACGGATATGGATACGGATGGGTGGATTTAAGTCTATATCCGAATTTCTTTGAGAGCATTAAGCTGGAGCCAGCTGAGAACGCACCAAACTTCATGGTGGAGATGCTTCGCACTACAGAGCCGCCGTTCATCATAGTCTTTGTTGATGGTAAAGTTAATCTCGTGCTCCCTTGCGGACTCCTCATGTTAGCTTGCAAGAAATGTGTTTATAAGAAGATTTCAATCACGGTTGATGGGGTGGAGAAGGAGGTGAATTCTAAATGAAGGTGGAGTATATAACTGCTCGTGAGATACGAAAGTCGCTCTTTGAAGCGATATGCCCTTTCTGCGGCAAATGCGCTCTGATAGAAAAGATTCGTCGCTTTACAAAAATATCCGTAAGCATTGAATACAAACTAAATGTCGGATGCAGCCATTGTTACTTCTTCGATCCAGCTACAAAGGTAGTCATGTTTGTTAGGGGTGATGAAAATGTGCGAACGGCTTTGGAGAAGCTTTGATTTGGAGGCTGAGTTGGAGGAGCAGGTGCAATTCCTCCTTGAAATGGTGCAGGAGAGCGCCTACAAATCGGTTGATGAGCTCATGCCTGTAGTTGAGAACATAATTAACATTATAGCAGAGCTGAAAAGACTTGAAAGTATGGATCGCTGAATAACTAAAAGAATTAGAATGGAGGTGAAAGAGTGTGAGGAGCGTATTTACTCTTGTAAAATATAATCCAAAGTTAATGGCGGATTTAAAGACGCTGACACCACTGGAGAAGTATTTGATTTATGAACTGAGCAATCCCGATGTCGGCACTTCCTTCGGCGATGATTGGGTGCGGAGAATAATACGACGGCTAACAAAGAAATACGGAGATTTCATAGTGGATGCTGCTACTATTGAAATAGAGCATGCTAGCGAAGAAACCGAGGATGTAATTTATCTCGCTGTTAAAGAAGCGCTTAAAAAGCAGGGCTTCGTAGATTACTATAACGATAATCCATTTAGTCTTTCACGAGAAGAGCTACACGCAATGGAGGAAGAAATTAGCAAATATCAAAAAGAATACGACGAGGAATGAGCGCACTTGCAGAAGCATGTGTGGTGGCATCAACTACAGTAATTATCACATCTCTAATAATCGGGCTTCTCTTTTATATGTTTATAATCTGAGCGCTAAAAAGGAGGTGAGGAGGATGGGAAAGAAGTATTTTGTAATAACAAGCGGAGATGCGTATGATGAAATAATAGCTGTTGTCATAAAAGCCGAAGATCGAGAAGACGCTGCCGAAAAGCTTGACAAGTATTTTGGGGATCACGACTGGCGAATACACGAAGCCTGGAAGAAAAAACGAATAGTTATATACGAGCTTGACGAAGATGTAACCGTAATCATGATGGCGGATGATTCGGCGATTATCTCCAACTTTGATCGTTTCAACGATTAAGCCTTGACACCGACTCCTTAACTTTTTATTTTTTATAATTGATATGTTTAGGAGGTGATGAGGAAAAATGGCTATAATTATTCAAAATGAGCGAATAGTTGATTTGTCAAGAATGAATGTGATTAGAGCATGCCTTAAATACGGACGGACCGAATATGAGCTGAGAGCCTTTGAAGACCTCCGAGACAATATCGGATATTATATTTGTGATGTGCCTGACCGCTCAGAGATACCAAAAATGCTGAGATTTCTCGCTGAAATTAAGCATGATAATCACTTAATCCTGACACCACAAGAGGTAATCGAGGGATATAAAAATGGAGGCGCTGAAAAAACTACTGATGAGAAAGAATGAATTTAAAGAAATTATCATTGGAATAGTAACTCTCTGCCCACTTCGCATTGCTGTGGCTGGTATTTTATTCAATTCTCACGTTCCTGCAACAGCCTGATGCTTTTCAGAGCGAGCTTGATAATCACACTGATTTATATCCCATACGGATTCGCACCGCTTCATAATATACTAAAGGATAAGCCAGATACGGACTGGGATAGAGAATGGGAGGTGGTTCCAGAAAATGAGAAGCGTCTTTACTTTTATAAAATATAATGCGAAGCTTTTAGCCGAGAGAGAGAAATTAACTTCGCTAGAAAAAAGCTTAATCGTTCGTGATACGAATCCCGATGTTATACATAGATTCACACCAGAAGAAAAAGAAGTCTTAGCAAAGCTGAAAGCAAAATACGGAGATTTTATAGTGGATTATGCAGATGTGGAGATTGAAGGCACCGATAATGCAGAGCGAATAGTCATTGAAGCATTTAAAAGAGCTGGCTTTGTAAATTATTATAATGAAAACCCATTTGAGGAGGGATAAAATGGCGGTATTATTGTATTATAAAAATAAGCAGCCCATATTGGTAGATTTGAGGAAAGCACAAATTATGGAGCTGAAAAAGAGATACGGCGATGAGATTGAGCTCATGATAGAGCTGATAGGAAATAAGATTAGTGTTCCACTTCCTAAAGGAATTGACTATAATCGCTTCCTTGAAACACTCGCTGCTGCAAAGTATCAGCCAGCGCAAGTAATAAATTTAGAGAAGTTTTCCGAGAACTTCAAGAGGAGCTAGAGACCTCCCTTCTCTTTTTATTTTTTACAAAGCAGGCGATTAAGAATGTTTGAAAGAATAAAAAATCTCGTGGAAAGACTTAGGCGTAAGAAGGAAATTAGCGCAGAAGATTTCTCAAAAATATATGGAGCATACGCCGAGATTATTCGTGTCTCTTGGGAGCAGATGATGAAACAGCTGGAGGAAGACGGCCGAGAGGCTGAGAGGAAGCAAATTCTTAAGGAAATTGAAGAAATAAGGATTTATGGCGGGAGTGTCATTCCTAAAATGGCTGAACAGGTTTTAAAATATAAACAAAGCTGTAGTTTGGAAAATGAGTGAGAATAACGGAGATTGGAATTTTTTATTTAATCCACCTTCAGATGAGCGATACTGTCGTATTGCGGTGCTCAGTGCTACCATACAATATGCTGGTGCTCGCTTCATAAAAGATTTGAATGCATTTTCCAGAGAGAAAACGAAAGAGATGTCATGCGGCCCAAAAGAAAAGAAGCGCTTAAATTTTTTATAAGGAGAGCTAATAAAATCTTGGGATGAACTCGTAGAGGAAGCCGAGCTCCACCTGGACGAGACAGAAGAAAATTATATAGTGTATAGATATGCACTTCTGCTATTTGCTCTAAATAGAGCTCCTAATTCGGATTCTAGCTTCGCTAAGCCGTTTAAAGAACTAATAAGATGTTATCTGAAGTAGTTGGGAGGAGGTGAGAATAAATGGGAAGGTCGGAAAAACTCTTTGAGATAGGGAAATGTATTGATGGTAGGCTTGAATATTTCTACAATAGAAAGCAAGGAGAAAAGCCTGTGTATCTTCTAACGGTTGATAATAAAGACGGCACTATTCACATCGTAAGGGATACTATCTATGCGCCAGATATTATCATAGCTCTTATCTCGGCTCTTAAACACTCGGTAGAGGTCTTAAAGGTTGCAAAAGTTTTTTATCCAATACTTGATGATTATGTAGAGTTGTTCGTGGAAGAATGGCGGAGAGCGTATTCTGAAGCAACCAAGGACAATAACAGTTAGATAGAATTAATAAATGAGCTTAAATTTTTCAAAGGGCTATGGAATTAACCGAGCAGGAATATGAAGCATTGATAATGACATTAGCGGCTGGAATAAGCGAATCAGTGGCTTTGAAAATCAAGAAGCAAATAAAGAAATTTCTTCCAAAACATTACCTTGAGGATTTGCTAGACGAGCCTGATAGCGAAATCTCTATAAAGTTTAAGATGGATTTCACTATAGCCGATGTGATTCATATCCTTAAAGGAATAAGGAGTGAGGCTGTATGAGATGCCCAATTTGTGGCGAAGAAATAGATATGTTTTATTGTGATGTGATATTTAAACAAACAGTAACTTCATATAGAGTCATGGAAGACGGTGTAGAAGTAATAGGTGAAGATGAGCAGGAAACTGAGGAGGAGAGATGCTTCTGCCCGCACTGCGATGCAGAATTTGAAATGAGTATGAACGATGCAGAAGCTCTACTCAAGGGCGAAGCAATCTTGGTTGATAAGAATACTCCGATGAAAATCATTGAAACAGAAAGAGAAACTGGTCGGACAAAAGAGGAGATTGCTATAATTAAAGTTAATGGCGAGCTTTTCTTTTCGCATCCCGAAAGATACCGAGTGATAATCCATCATAATGGGACAAAGGAGATGTTATTATTTGTAAAGCGCTATCCTATCAAGTTGAAAATACCCGCTAATCTTGCGAGTAGCTTAAAAAATATCAAGATATAAAAGTGTCTCACCGACATGGCGAATAAAGCAGAAAATCGCTCGCTTCAAGAAATAGCTAATAAGCGTCTCGCATGCAAATATCTTCTCAATCTTATATTTTATATCATCAAGGAATACGAGCAAATGACTTAATTAAGGTGGATAAAAATGGATAAATGGCTGGCTGAATTAGACGAAAAATACCGAAAGACAGCACCATTTATACAAACTATAATTCCGCTGGATGATTCAGATGCGATTCTGAAAAAACATTACTACCTGCTCTATAAGCGTAGGCTAAGAGCACAAATAAGATTATTAAGAAGATTAGCTAGGGAAATGCTGGAAGAAGCGGAGGAGCTAGAAGCTATAAATGTTATAATAGACCGTCTGCTTAAGGATAAAATCTCGGTAGAGGAAGCACGATCTCTCTTTCCTCGGCCAAAACGAATATTAAATCATAAAGAAGAGAAATGAAGTTTAGAGAATTTATTTGTAAAAAATGTAAGCCGCCCTGTATTATAAGAGTAATAGAAACTCGCCCGAAGCCAGATAAGTGTCCATTTAATATCCAGAAGCCTAATTGGGAGCTGCGAAACGAAGATGAGCGGGAAGAGCCGCTCGGCAGAGAGATTATCTTTGATGAAAGACCTTTAAGCTGGCGGAAGCTAAGTGAGAAGACCTGTATAAATTGCTATAGAGAATTTCAAAAGGCGATGTGTATTGCTGCAAGCGTCTATGAAAATTATAGGGAGGCTCCCGAAGAGCTCTTGGAGGATCATCCAGAACTTGCTGATTGCATGGTTACAAAATATCATACTCTACGAAAAATAGTGCAGGAGGTTACGGAGGCTTTTAAAAAATGGAAAGAAACCAAGAAGGAAGAATATATATGGGATGCTATAGGCGCATTATCTTGTTTTAATTACTGGCTGGTAAAATTTGCTTTCGGATTTTGTGAAATGAATGATGAAAAGGTAATATGGGAAGAAAGGAGGTGAATAGAATGGGTTTGAAAGAAAGAGCTGTTGAAACATATTTAAGAGAAATCGCTGAGCAGCGGGAAAGAGACAGGAAGGCTGCAGAAGAATACGCAGCTGAAGCGAGCAAAGAATTTAAACAAGCTTTCGGAGAAGAGCCTGACAAAATCAATCCAATAACACAGTGGTCATGTGAAATTCATTGCGATGGTCTGGTATTTGAGGCTCGTCGGGAGGCTTACGGAAGCGAATTTTATGTGAAACTTCCTTGCTCAAATTGCGGAGAGCTGGTTCCAATCCATGTTCTTTCGTTATCTACTCTCGGTTACTGGCTCTCACAGAAGCCTCTTTGCAAGAAGTGCTCCAAAAGAATAAATTCCGAAAAGACTACCGAAGAGCAAATTATTGAGAAGCTTAAGGAATTCTAAACCTAATAAAAGAGGGAGAATAAGCATGCCTGCGTGTCCATTTTGCAGAATGAGAATAGATGCTGTTATTGCTAAATTTGAAGAACGACGCACCACGAAGTATTTAATTCGGTATGTTACCGAGGATGGTGTGGAAGTGGAAAGATGGGATGCGATTGATAGTAGAGTTACAGAAGATTCGCTGGAAGATGTTCTTTGCCCGAAATGCCATAAGGTTCTTCCATTATTTTCCGAAATTGATATAGAAGAATTCCTTGATGGACGGCTTCTATTGGTGCCAAGGCGCATAGCTCGTATTATAAATAATGAGAAAGCAGAATTTAATGAAGAAACATACACTATTGAGGACGAGGTCGGTGGGATTCTTCGCTTAGTCAAGGAGAATCCTCCTTAATTTTTTAAATCATATTGATAATATGCCAAGACTTCATTATAGAAGATTGGAATATACTCAGATGGATAAAGTCTCTGGCGTCATTTTCAGAGAATTAGAGAAGTTAGGTATTGAAAAAACTGATATAGATAGCCTAGCGTGGTATAAATTTGGACAATATGCAAAGCAACCACTTATAGTCTTTCTGAGAGACGGCAGGATATTTAAAGTAGGAACTCGGAAAGGCAATCTTTATGTAGAAAGAATAAAATAGGTGGTATTATGACAAGATGCCCGATATGTAAGCGGGAATGGGAAAAACTGATATATGAGGATATACTTGAAATAAAAAGCAGAAGAGCGTTTATATCAGCTGACGACTGCCAAGAAACCTTTTATGGCATGTATCGGACTTTCCAAGAAATTTGCTTTTGTCCCCACTGCTTTACGAGACTATATATGTCGCTTAATGATGCAAAGAGAATATTAAGAGGCAAAGCCTTGTTAGTTAATCCTATGACGCCTGTTGGATGGATGACACTAGCAGCCAAAGGAAAAGAGGAAACTATCGATCTGCATGTAGCAGTGTATAAAGACAAAATGTATTATGCGACGGCTCCACCTGATATAGTATTTATAGAAAACGACAAGCGATATATTATGTGGTTATTCTACGATGAGCTGCCACCATCTCTTCCTCCAGAAGTTCGCTATAACAGCCGAGTAATTTCATTAGAAAAAACATCACTGCCTCTCTTTGATAGAGACTTAATTATTGAGGAATAGGTGAAACGCATGACGGTCTGTCCCTATTGTAAAGCCGAAATAAATAGTGTTCATGTAACTGTGAAAGAGATTGCTTTCGTCCACTACGAAGTGTCTGTTAGCGAAAAATATATTGGCGAATGGCACGAAACTAGCAAGGAAGTTGATTCACAAGAATTATATGAGACACGATGCCCGCACTGTCGGCGGAAATTGCCTCTCTATTCGGAGAGAGAAATAAATGAATTTCTTGCAGGTAGTTTGATTATAGCGCAAAAATCAGAAGTTAGATACACGGGCAGTCCTATAGTTGGCTTTAATGGTTATGGATACGAAATTTACGAGGATGCGGGTGATTGCTTGTTACTTCGGCCGTGCAGTTGGGTCTATAATTTCTTTATTGAATTATTTAGATTCTGAAATGATAAAGATAAGCGAGTTCGTTCTACGCTTTCTAGCGGGAGCTGATATAACAGAACAGCTGGAAGCGTGGGACATTCAGGTTGAG
>Ga0190316_1000212_pt1 | contig 16314 bp, 13 predicted proteins | sample 48701112_MG_FD_161663 | JGI IMG/M metagenome (GOLD analysis project Ga0190316, IMG submission 161663) | Hydrothermal vent sediment bacterial communities from Southern Trench, Guaymas Basin, Mexico - 4870-11-1-2_MG | ecosystem: Environmental > Aquatic > Marine > Hydrothermal vents > Sediment ... | reverse complement strand
TGGGGGAAACCCCGGCTCCTGAGCGCAGCGAAGGAGAACGGGGAGGGGGCAAGACTCCCCCATGTCAAAAGCCTTAAGAAAACAAGGGGCTGAAGTGTTAAGTGAAAAGAAATATCCTCTGCCAGTGAACGGTCTGCACAGTGGACCAAGGGTTCATAAGAATATTTACTTTGGGGAATCAATAATGAGGCGGATGTTTCCTCTGTTACTGCTTATGTGCTTAGTGGCTTCGGGATGCGCCGGTAACTGCGTGCGCCGGATGGAAGTCACTGCATATTGCGGATGCGGCAAGTGTTGCGGCTGGGAAAGGGGAAGGTGGAGGTATCTGAAGCTGGATTTCTGGAACCGGTATGTGAGTTCAGGAAAGCACAAAGGCCGGCCTTACTCCGGGCGTACCGCCAGCGGTACAAAGCCGCATCAGCCACGTCCCGGGCTCATTTCAATGGACAGTATTGCGCATCCCTGGATGATTCCCGTTCGACTGATCTTTTTCCCATGGCTCTTTATGCCGCGGGATGGTACCGTTGCGGCTGACACCAGATATTATTATTTTGGAACCAGGATGTATATTCCCGGTTACGGATGGGGCGTTGTGGAAGACAGGGGGTCTGCCATCAAGGGACCTGATCGAATCGATATTTACTTCAGTTCCCACCAAAAGGCCCTTAATTGGGGCAGGAGGAGAGTGGATGTACGAATAGAGAGATGATTCCGCTGAAAATACTCCATCTGCTGCGTTGCTTAAAAGCTGAAAGCCTGAAGCTGAAAGCTGAAAGGAGTTGATTACGATAGCTCTTTGAGCTTTGAGCCTTAAGCTGATTTCAAGCCTTGCATCTGAAACATTCTGAGCGGAATCATATTTCAGGACTTTTTGCGGTATAATCAGAGACAAAGAATAGCGATGGAAAAGATATCCATTAAAAACAAGAGATCGCCCCGGGATCCCGATCTGTATTATTATGTGGGTATTGATGCCGGGTCCGTCAGCCTGAATTGCATCGTCATCAATCATGAGAAGGAAATCGTTTATGAATTTCCCTACGAACGTCACCTCGGCAGAGTGGAAGAAAAAGTTTTGACCCTTATCCAGGGCCTATACGAAAGATTCGGGCAGGAGAGGATCCGGTCCGTCTCCTTTACCGGAAACCATGGGAAGAAGCTTGCTGAGGAATTGGGAGCCTTTTATGAATTCGAGACCATCAGTCAGGTCCTTGGCGCCGTTTTTTTGAGGCCGGACGTCAAAACGATCATCAGTATGGGAGGACAGGAGACGGCCCTTTTACAGATCAATCATTACGACAGCGGCTGGGAATTGGAATACTTTAATACCAACGGCCCCTGTGCATCCGGCACAGGGTCTTTCATCGATCAGCAGGCCCAGAGATTGGCCACCACCATATATACCAGAAAAACGGATTTTATTCCTGATGAGATCGACAAGATATTGGCCGATTTTATAAAACTCGGCCTGAAGAGCCAGAGACCCGCCAATGTGGCGTGCCGCTGCACCGTGTTCACAAAATCCGACATGATTCACCTCCAGAACAAGGGGGAAAAGCTGGAGGATATTATTTACGGCCTTCACGTTGGAAACGCCAGAAACTACATGAGCACCATTGTCTCCAATCGGGCACTTGAGGAACCGATTCTTTTTATCGGCGGGCTCTCGTTGAACGACCTCCAGGTCAAGGCCTTCAGGAGCTATTTCCCTGGGTTGATCGTACCCCCCCATAACACCTCCATAGGCGCCCTGGGGGTTGCCCTGGGTGCCCTTGAATCCGGCATGGAGGACCGGGTGGACCCGGATGTGTTAAAAACCGGTGGATTTAAGAGTAAGGTTTCAGTGCCGGTGGCGCCCAGGTTGGCACTGAAACAGACGATTTTTCCGGAGACAAACGAGATTCGGAAAAAATCCTTGCGGAAAAAGACAAGGGTATACCTTGGTATAGATGTAGGGTCCACGACCACCAAATACGCCCTCATCAACGAAGACCGCGAGATCATCCACAAGACCTATGTGCCTACTCAGGGCAAGCCCATAGAGGTCACTCAGAGGCTCCTTTCGTGTATCCGCGATGATATAGGAAAAAGCATTGAAATCGTGGGCACGGCCACGACCGGCTCGGGCAGGAACGTGGTAGGAGATTTTCTGAATGCGGACCTGATCATCGATGAGATAACGGCCCACGCAAGGGGCGCGGTGGAGATATGCCCTGAGGTGGACACTATCTTTGAGATCGGGGGGCAGGACTCCAAATACATCTCTATTGCCAATACCTATCCCCTTGATTTTGACATGAATAAAGTGTGTGCTGCCGGCACGGGTAGTTTTCTGCATGAGCTGGCCAATAAATACGGGATCAATATCGTGGGCGAATTTCAGGAGATTGCGCTTTCGTCGGACAGGCCTGTCAAGCTGGCTGAGAGATGCACGGTATTCATGGAATCAGACCTTGTGTCTTATCATCAGAAGGGCGTAGAGAGAAAAAATCTAATAGCAGGACTGTGCTATGCCATTGTCTATAATTATCTGAACCGGGTGGTCGGAAAGCGAAAAATAGGGCATAAGGTCATGTTCTTGGGCGGTCCTTCTTTAAATAAGGGGGTTGTTGCCGCCTTTGAAAACATCCTTGGACGCGGTCTTCTGGTTCCCAGGCACAGAGAGGTCTTGGGTGCCTATGGCGCTGCTGTGAGTGTGCAGGAGAAAATGCGCCTCGAAGAAAGGGACAGAAGTACCTTCAGGGGTCTTGACAGCGCCATAAAAGACCGGATGGAGTATACTGAAAAAATATGCCGTGCAGACCCTCACTGCCATAACAGATGCAAGCTTAAAGTCTATAATTTTGACGGTCGCCGCAGTATCTGGGGCGGGGAGTGCGGTCGCTATGAATTGACAAGAGGCACCGGACCCAGGAAGGAGAACTTCTTTAAATTGAGGCAGGAGGTCTGGCAGTCATATATGGCCGGGGTTTATACGGATTTGCAGGATGAACCCCTGATGGAGATCGACAATCGACCAACCGTAGGTATGCAGAGGGCCCTTTATGGCCACCAACTGGGTATTATGTGGGCCCATTTTTTTGACCGGCTCGGATTCCGGCTTGTCATGAGCCCGCCAACCAATGCACATATCTCCGAGACCGGGACAGAGATAATTGCGGCCGAGACCTGCTATCCGGTAAAGGTCTCCCATGGTCACATCAAGGAACTGGCAGGAAAGACAAGATACCTTTTCCTTCCAAGCATAATCAACATGCCTACGCCTGAGCCTTCGGAAGCCGGGTATTATTGTCCCATGTCCCAGAGCAATTCCTATATGGTCCGTATGGCCCTCGAACTTGACCCGTCGTCTGTTTTGAGCCCGGTAATTCATCTGAAATACGATCCCGAACTCCTGGCACTGGAGATTTCAGGGCAGATACAGTCAAAGCTCGGCGCAAGTGGGGCCGAGATAAAAAAGGCCCTTTATCATGCCCTGGACAGGCATAATCGGTTTGTAACGGAGCTTTACCGGAGAGGTCAGAAAATCCTTGAAGACCGGGATCCTGATGAGCCAATCGTGGTAGTGACAGGTCGCCCATATAATCTTTACGATGAAAGATTAAATTTGAGGCTCGGCCGGAATTTGAGCAAGATCGGAGTAACCGCGCTTCCCATGGATTTCATAGACGTTTCATCGGTTGACCTTTCGGATTTTCCTTCAATGTATTGGGGACTTGGTGCCCAGATCTTGAGGGTTGCCAGATTCATAAAGGAGCGTCCAAACTGTTTCGGTCTCCATTTGACCAATTTCGGGTGCGGGCCGGACTCTTTTATCGAGCATTTTTACAAATATATCATGGGAGACAAGGCCTATCTGATCCTGGAGCTTGACGAGCACAGTGCCGTAGCAGGTGTTATGACCAGGCTGGAGGCTTACAGGAACGTTATAGAGAATACCATGCAGAAATCCAGGTCAGATATGAATCTTGACTTAAGAGCAGTAAATTAAAAAAAATGGAATCAGAAAAAGTTGTAGATTTCCGGTCGCTCACCAGAAATGTGGGCCGCTTTGATCTCAGGAACAAGACATTCCTGATTCCTCAAATGCACAGGATAGGAGTACATCTCGTTGCGGCGACATTCAGGGGGTTCGGCATTAATGCAAAGGTTATGGACACCTGTAAGGGCCTTGATCTTGGAAAGGAATACACTTCCGGAAAAGAATGCTATCCCTGCCAGATCACGACAGGAGATATCCTCTATTTCTTAAAAGAAGAAGAGAAGAGGCTGGGAAAGGACTTCAATCCGGGAAATTACGTATATTTTATGCCGGAATCGGGCGGACCGTGCCGTTTCGGCATGTATAACAAGTATCAGCGAATTATCCTGGATTCCTTTCCTGAGCTGAAGGATGTAAAGATCGGTTCCCTTACCACAAGTGATGGTTACTCGCTCGCCGGAATAATTGAGAAGGAACGGGTGAGAGACCTCAGGAAGGCCGCCTATTTTTCTATTGTGATAGCCGACATACTCGACAGGTTGCTCTGGAAAATCAGGCCGTATGAAAAAGAACCCGGTATGACGGATGATTTTATCGAGAGATCCATGCACATCATGGAAGATTCGTTTGAGAAATACGGGGCCAATAAAGACTTTGATAAGATACTAGATAAACTGGAAGAGATTATCGATGAGGGAAAATCAATCATTGACCCCGGCATCCCTCCCAAGCCGCTTATCGGGATCGTTGGCGAGATCTACGTAAGGACACATGTCCAGGCAAATCAGGACATTATCAGGGTCCTGGAAAGATACGGGGCCGAGGTGATTAATGCATCTGTTGCCGAATGGATGAATTATACGGCCTATGACAGATTCAGGGAGGCGAAAGCAGGATTTCAATTCAGCCTGAAACAGCTCCGCCTGGGGCCCATGAGGGAGTATTTAAAAAAGATAATCAGCTTCGGGGGGGATCTTTTATATCAAGAACTCAGACAAAAGAAGGCATACAAGAGGGCCAGATCGCTGATTGACCTGGCCGAAGACCATAAAGTGGCGGATCTGGATAATATCCTTCAGGAAAAGGACCTGTTTTGTTTTGATGTGGGCACGGAGGCCTGCTTAAGTATTGCCGGAATCGTGGAATATGCCAGGGAAGGATATAACGGCGTGGTGAATGTCTATCCCTTTACCTGTATGCCCAGTACGGTTACCTCAGCCATCGTAAGGCCTCTTATGAACAAGCTGAGAATTCCATACCTGGATGCCCCCTACGACTCCGGCTTCCAACCCGGAAGGGAGGCGGCCATCAGGACCTTCATGTACCAGGCGTATCAACATCTCAAACGGAATGGCAGAAAAAGGCGAACATAGCTGGAAATTGTACAACTTCCATCAAACAGCGCAACCTCCGGGCGCTCCGCTGCGCCAAGGATCTGCAAGAAATGCTCAAAGTCGCTTTGAAACAAAAACCGGCATACCCCTCTCCGGAGAGGCAGCGCAATCCGGCCCGCTGCCCAAAACCCTGCAAACAGACAGCAACTCCAAAGCACAGTGGGTAAATATCCGGTGAACCCGCTATATCCTGCCTTGGAGCGGTTACCTTTTTCCGGGTTTCAAAGCTCACTCATCGCGGACCGGAGAGGCAGTGCAATCCGGCCCGCGATCGAAACCCTGCAAAAGGCAAACCGCTCCTGCGGCAGGGCGCGGATGGCAACTTCCACAATGGACCACGGGTTCACCGAATATTTACCCTTAGTGTTTAACCGGTGAAATTTTGAAGGACACTATCATGCGTGCGAAAAACAGCCCTCAGGCACTATTCATATCCCCGCAACAAGTATTGCGGGATATTCTTTTAATTTCTTGTGGAAACGTTCTTTGTGCATCGGCTATCAATGGAATTTTAATTTCACAACATTTTGTTACTGGAGGTATTACAGGAGTTTCTCTCATAATCCACAAATTTATGCCTTTTATCAACTTAGAATGGATTTATGTAATCTTAAATGTACCTCTTTTTGTCCTTGCGTGGATGGCTGTTGGTCGCCGTTTCTTTTTTTATAGCATTTTTGGTGCTCTTTCTTTGGCGATTTCTATAGCATTTATCCATCCCACCATACAATTAGAAGATAAGATGCTTAATGCCTTATTAGCCGGTCTGATACTTGGGATAGGAGTAGGGCTGTGTTTAAGATCATCTGGATCGCAAGGTGGGATGGATATTCTCTCCGTTATGTTACTGAAGAGATTTTCCATAAGTATTGGCAATACAATTTTATTTGTCAATTCCATAATTCTATTATTTATATCAGTAAGTTATTCAATAGAGGCCGTACTTTATACCCTGATCGTTATTTTCGTCAGTTCCAAAGTTGTTAATATTGTTGTTTCCGGCCTCAGTCAGAGGAAAATAGTATTTATCATTTCATCACAATGGGAGAGAATATCACAAGAAATACTGAAAGACATAAGACGTGGTGTTACTATTATCAAAGGTGAAGGAGGGTATACAGGAAACGAGGAACACATTATCTACTCCGTAATTACAATCACAGAAATTGATCAATTAAAGAGACTCATTCATAATATCGATCCTTCTGCTTTTGTTGTAATAAGTGATACGTTAGAAGTAATTAATTACAGGATCGGAAACCAACCGCACTGGTAAAAATTTAACGGAATTCAGGTAAATATCCGGTGAACCCGTGGTCCCACGTAACCGTTCACTGGGAGGGGATATTTCTTTTCACTTAACACTTCAGCCCCTTGTTTTCTTAAGGCTTTTGACATGGGGGATGTCCTGCCCCCTCTGCATTCGCCTTACGCTGCGCTTAAGGCGATGCGGTTTCTCCCATAGCAAAAGCCAAGAAAACTACGGGGGCTTCCGTTAAACCGTTCAAAGAAATATCCCCTTCCCGTGAACGGTTGCCATCCGTGCCTCGGCCACAGGAGCGATTTGCCTTTTTACGGGGTAGGGCCGAAACATTATTTTCCTCTCTTTTCCACGATACATTGAAAATTCCTTGACCTGCAGTGCTGTAGAAATTAGTATACAATATTTAAGAAAATTATTTCGGTCCGGATCGTAAAAAGCAATTTCCTATCAGCTCCTATCAGCCTATCAGCAAATCGTAAAAAGCATTTCCTATCATCTGGAATAACAGAAAAGCGGATTAACCCCTACTCTGCAGAATTGTGGCAGGACCATGAGAGGAGATACATCTGCAGCAGAATACAAAAAAATCCGAAAGGAGACGGGTATATGAGCGGGCAGACTGTTCCTGTAAAACCTGAGACGCTGATCAGAAAAAGAGACATTGTATCTATTATTTTATCGTTTTTTTACTTAATATTAGGCTTTGCTCCTGTTGAGGTCGGGGCGCAGGAGACAAACAACTCCTCACATGAGGCACACCTTGCAAACAAGGTTGTTGTTTACATAAGCGGAAAGATCCTTGATACCCACAACGAGCCTGTGCCAGACGCCGAGATAAAGGTATTTGTAGGCGGAAGTGAATATCTGCCCCATGGGGATGCCGGTCACGGTGGCCATGATGCTGGTGGTTACAAGACCGCTTCGGATGGAACTTTTCAGATTATCCTGGATCTTCCAAGGGCGCCCCCTTCTGTAACCGAAATAGTTCTCCAGGTTTACAAGACAAGCTTTGAAAAGCTTGAGGTCCCTGTTTTTGTGGACGATAACTCCGTATTTAACGGAAAATATCATACTCACCTCGACCTTCAACTAAAAAGGACGCTGGGGCCTGCTTTCTGGATTGCCACTGCAGTTTTTATTTTTGCCTATATTCTCATCTCCTTTGAGGTGTTGCACCGGACACTGGCCGCTATGTTAGGCGCGGCTACCATGCTCATTATAACCTACACCTTCGGAACCCTGGATCCCGAGTTTCATATCATATCATATGAGCGGGCGATTCATGCCATAGACATGAATGTGGTTTTCCTGCTGATGGGCATGATGATCATCGTGGGGGTCTTGAAGCATACGGGGGTCTTCCAGTGGTGCGCGTACAAGTCTTATCAGTTGGCCAAGGGCAATGTCATAGCCCTTTCCTTGATTCTTATGGCATTTACCGCGATCTCATCAGCCTTTCTTGACAACGTGACCACTATGCTCCTTTTGACACCGGTCACCATAGAGATCGCTCTCTCTCTGGGCATATCTCCTATCGCCTTGCTCATTCCGGAGATCCTTGCCTCCAATATAGGCGGAACGGCGACACTCATCGGCGACCCGCCCAACATTATGATAGGTTCCTACGCCGGACTGACCTTTATGGAGTTCGTTAAGAATTTGGCTCCAACCGTGACAGTCTCAATGATAGTGCTCTTTATCTACACCAAATTTGCTTATGGGAAGGATTACGGTAAGGCCAGGATCGAGGATGTGCCCTCTTTCATTGCTCAGCTTCGGGAGGAGTACAAAATCACGGACGGCATGCTGCTCAGCGTGGGGGGCATAATCATGGCCATGACCGTAGCCCTTTTTCTCAGTCATGGTTTCTGGCACATGGAAGTAAGCATAGCGGCCCTTTTCGGAGCGGCTCTTCTTTTTACCTATGGGCTGGTCACAAAGCGCATAGACCTTCTGGAGCTGATAGAGAAAGACATTGAGTGGACCACTCTTCTTTTTTTCATGTTCCTGTTTATCCTTGTGGGGGCAGTGGAAGAGACAGGGCTTTTGTCCATGATCGCCGACTGGGTCATGAACTTTTCTGAGGGCAACCTTACAATGGCGATCTGTCTGGTTTTGTGGGTCTCAGCGATCATGAGCGCATTTGTAGACAATATACCCTTCACCGCCACAATGCTTCCCATCGTTGCATATCTTACAAAGGCGATCCCGGGAGCCGAATCAGGGGTACTCTGGTGGGCGCTTGCGTTTGGGGCCTGTTTTGGGGGGAACGGCACCATGATAGGGGCCAGTGCAAACGTAGTAACCCTTGGGATTGCAGAGGCATCAGGGCATCCCATCAGTTTTTTCGGTTTTATGAAAGCGGCCTTTCTCTATATGGTCTTGAGTGTCGCCCTGGCTAATGTCTGGCTCCTGCTTTTTTATTAGGACCATACTAAACCGAACAGGAGAGCATTCCCTCTCCTGTTTGATCCCGGCTGCCTATTGATGCCTGCAGGTGTCTATCCGTCCAAGGTGGAGGAGCCGGCCGGCCGGATACGTAGCGGCGGCCGATCGCCCTTGGCGCGCAGCCAATTGATGGTCTGCATGACCTTCGGTTGCTGCACAATGCGTCGCTCTATCACATATTTGCCCGGAAAATCCAGAAGCATCACGCCGATCAGTATTGTCAGCAGGCCTTGCCCGGGCAGAAACAGCATGGCAATACCTCCTGCTATCAGTATAAGTGCCAGCAGGTTCTTGCCAAGCAGCAATATAAGGCGGATGGCCTGGTTTTGTTCTTTCCGGCGGGGCGGGTATCGTCTCCGGTGATCGAAGTAGTCGGCGGGAATACGTGTCACGATGATGGGCGTGAAAATTAATGTGCACACAAAGGTGATCACGGAGAAAAGCCCCAACCACCATAACATGGTCTGATGCGCGTTAATCCATTCAAGCATACCGGGTCTTCCGCTCGGCTTGCTTCAAACAAATTTCCTGTAAAGGAACTCGCATTCCTTTGGGGAAAGATCAAACCGCAGTTCTGCTTCGAGTATGATTTCCTTGCGGCTTTTTTCAGGATGCTCCTTGGTGACCTCGGATATCCATTTTACCGCCTTTCGGATGCTCTCACCCTGTGGTAACAATTGCTCCGTGCTCATTCTTGATTCCTCCTGATATTAATTGAGCAATTTAGATCTAAAACTGGTCGGTTCCAGGTTCAGGGTTCCGGGTTCAGGGTTGACAACCTATGAACCTTGAACCGCTCAACCCGTGTCAGGGATAAATATATCACAGACCGGTCACCCCGTCCTCAATGCCTCGGATGGATTGACCCTGGCTGCCTGTCTGGCCGGATATATGGTGGCAAAAAAGCATATTAAAATGGCAGAAACGGAAATTATGGCCACGTCGCTCATGTGAAGCAGTATGGGAAGTGTGTCGGTATAATATACCTCACTTGGTATCTTGATGAACTTATAGCGGCTCAGGAGAAAACAGAGACCTGTTCCGCCCAGTACGCCAAGTACGGTTCCGGTCAGCCCTACAAGCAATCCATTGTAAACAAAGATCCGCAGGATATTACTATCCATTGCCCCCAGTGCCTTAAGTATTGCTATATCCTGATTCTTTTCCATGACCATCATGATAAGGGTGCTCACAATGTTAAAGGCGGCCACCAGGACAATCAGGGTAAGAATTATGAACATGGCGAGCTTTTCCAGCTTCAGGGCCGAAAAGAGATTTCGGCTCATCTGCTGCCAGTCCGATGTCCAGAACGGGAACCCAAGCCTCTTTTGTATCGCCGCTGCAAGGCCGTTCGCGGCATAAATATCCGAAACCTTGACCTCCAGGCCATGGACCTTGTCGCCCAACCCAAGAAGCCGTTGGGCCGCCTTAATGGGAATAAAGGCAAGGGAGGCATCGTACTCGTACATACCGGTCGTGCTGATACCTGTTACCCGGAAGGTACGTATCTTGGGGAGCATTCCTATGGGTGTAACAGTCCCGCTGGGCAGCACGACCTGGATCGGCTGCCCGACAGTAACGTCAAGGTTGCGGGCAAGCTCCTTCCCCAGAAGTATTGGAGGAGTTCCTCTGCCATTATAATTTTCAAATGCCACGAGCCCCTCTCCCCTGATGATCTCCCCCAATCTGAAGACCCCTGCCACAGAGACCGGGTCTATCCCGCGTATGGCTGCCCCGCTGACAGCCCTTCCCGAGCTCAGAAGGGCCTGGACATAAACAAGGGGAGTCGCATCTGTCACTGTGACTGCCCCGTCCTTCCCCCTGATTATATTCAAAAGGCCATTCAAATGGTCGTTGCGGGAGATAGTAACTCCCAGCACCTTTTGACGTACGGATTCCATGTTACCAAAGGCGCCTTCATAGCTTTTGACCAGAATATGTGAATTAATGCCGAGTATCTTGGTGCGGAGATGGTTTTCAAAACCGGTCATGACGGCAATTACGACGATCAGGGCCATTACGCCGACTGCTACCCCTGATATGGATATAAAGGTAATAAGGGAAATGAAGGCCTGTTTGCGTTTTGCCCTGAGGTAACGCAGGGCAATAAACCATTCATAAGTCATGCTGAAACTCAGTTCTCCGGACGCAACTGCGGGAACAGTATGACATCGCGGATAGAAAGGGAATCAGTAAAGAGCATTACCACGCGGTCCACACCTATGCCTTCACCGGCGGCAGGCGGCATACCTACTTCCAGTGCCCTGATGAAGTCTTCATCCAGTTCAGGCGGCACCTCCTCGTCATCTCCCCTGCCTGCTATCTGCTCTTCAAAGCGCTGGCGCTGTTTTCTTGGGTCGTTGAGTTCCGAGAATGCGTTGGCTATCTCGCGGCCTCCGATAAAAAGTTCGAATCTGTCTGTAAACTCAGGATTATCTTGATTCTCCCGGGCCAGCGGTGAGACATCGATTGGATAGTGACACACAAAGGTCGGCTGAACGAGCCTCGGCTCTACCAGTAAATCAAAGAGCTTTGTCCATAATTTGCCTGTTTTTTCATTGCCTCTTACAGGAGCACCAAGCGCCTTCAACCTTTTCATGAGGCCCTTTCTGCTTTCGAGGTCGTCTTTTGAAACCTTTCCGACCTCCATTAATGACTCTTCAAGAGTCATCCGACGCCAAGGGGGTGTGAGATCCAGCATGTGCCCCTGACAGGAAAAGACCATTCTGCCCTTTATTTCTTCAGCTATCCGGGAAAAAAGTTCCTCTGTCCGCGTCATGAGGTCTTCATAAGTGGCATAGGCCTCATAGAACTCCAGCATGGTAAACTCCGGGTTGTGCTGTATCGAAATTCCCTCGTTCCTGAAGTTCCTGCCGAGCTCAAACACCTTTTCAAAGCCGCCCACAAGGAGCCGCTTCAGATACAGTTCCGGAGCTATCCGCAGGTAAAGGTCCATGTCAAGGGCATTGTGATGGGTCGTAAAGGGACGGGCGGTTGCGCCACCGACAACGGACTGCATCATCGGGGTCTCAACCTCCAGGAAGCCATGGGAAGTGAAATACTCACGTAATATATGTATAATACGGGACCGGGTCCTGAAGACCTCCCTTACCTCCTGGTTCATGATAAGATCGACGTATCGCTGGCGATACCTGATTTCCTTGTCTCTTATTCCGTGATATTTTTCAGGAAGGGGCTTCAGGGACTTGGCTGCCAGGCCTATGGTTTCAGCAGCGATTGTCAATTCGCCGACGCGTGTCCTGAAGAGCTTGCCTTTGACCTCAATCAGGTCACCGATGTCGAATTTTTTGAATATACTGTAGGCTTCGGCCCCGACCAGGTCCCTTCTCACATGGACCTGCAATTGACCGGAGCCGTCCTGCAGATGCAAGAAAGCGGCTTTCCCAAAACGGCGCAAACTCATTATGCGACCGGCCAAACTGAAGCTGTCAGGCAGCTTTTCCAGGGCTTCTCCATCAAATGAGTCATACAGACTGCGTATTGTCGCCGTACTTTCAGGCATCTTGATATTGTTGGGATAAAGGGATATATTATTTTTTTCAAGTTGCTTCGCTTTTTCCCGGCGTTGCATAATAACTAGGCTTTCGTCACTCAAATTGTCCCCTCCTTAAGATAATCCAGCCGCTGACAAGAAGTCATTCATAGTTTACTCTATACGCACCGTCAAGTGAACCGGAGGCATTACACTCCATGAATCTACGTTTAGCCCTGTGCATAGCATATGCAGGAGTCATCTTCGGGATATCTTCCGTCCCGGGTGACCGACTTCCAGGCATATCGGTCAATGACTATTTTATACACCTATTTGAATATGTTGCGTTAGGCATGCTGCTCATGTGGTGGAGGCTGCACAGCTCCGGCGCATCTATAGCAGGGGCCCTGTGCCAGGCCATTTTTCTTGGATCATTATATGGCCTTGCCGACGAACTTCATCAATATTTTGTGCCCCAGAGATGTGCCGATCCGGTCGACTGGGTGGCAGATACCCTGGGTACTGCCATAGGTGCGATTGCAGTACTGGCTTTTTCCTTGGTCTTTTCAAGACGGTATTGAAGGATTGAAGGAAGAAGCGGTGAGACCTGAAATTTGAAATTGGGAAATATGACTATTGAGTTAGCTCCGCATCATATGCTGATTGTAACGGATTATTGGATGATTACCCAGTAATCAAAGACTATATATCGAAACGGAGCTAACTCAATAGTCATATTGGAAAAATAACCTGGCCCTGATTGATTACTGGTATATAAATGTAGTATATAAATTTCAATGGCTTAACATGACTAAAGAAATTGTTCGAATCATGAACAATATTTACTCCTGGCTTCATTATCAAAGGCGATTGGGGGTTGAGATTATCCCCAAAGGTCCTGGATTATCCGCTTTCCTGGATCGCTGTGTCAAAGATGAGACACCTGTGAACGGGCTGACTGCCACTCATGAATACGGAGATAAAATTCACGCACCAACTGACCTTGACGGGCTTCGCAGGATGATTGAGGGATGTAAAAGGTGTGAGTTGCATAAAAGCCGGCAGAATATAGTCTTTGGAGAAGGACCTGAAGATGCTAGGCTGGTGCTGTTAGGAGAGGCCCCGGGCAGGGAAGAAGACATGCAGGGCCGGCCATTTGTTGGTCCTTCAGGAGAGCTGCTTACAGATATGTTAAGGTCTGTAAATATCTCCCGAAAGGAGGTTTTCATCACCAGTGTAATCAAGTGCCGCCCTCCGCATAACCGTACGCCAGGACATGAAGAAATTGCCGCATGCTCTTTCTTCTTAAGACATCAGTTGAGGCTTATCGATCCGCCCCTTATACTTGCTTTGGGATTGGTGGCTGCCCAGACGATCCTTAAAACAAAGGCCTCTTTAAAATCTCTTCGTGGCCGCTTTCATCAGATGGGAAATGCCATGGTCATGCCGATATATCATCCGGCATATCTGCTGAGATCAAAAGGAAGCCAGCAAAAGGAGCTCAAACGTGTGGCCTGGCATGACCTTCAAATACTGGAAAAAGAGTATGCCAAGTATCGCTAAAAACCTATTTTTTCTCATTATGCTGTTTTTCTTTGTATCAATTTCTTCTCTGCGGGGGGATGATCAGAAAGACAAGCCAGGGGATCAGGCAGACCATTCCAGGGTCTATTTCGTTGAACTTAGAGGCAGCATAAATCCCGGTGCGGCGGAGCTTCTGAGGAGAGCGCTTTTAGAAACGGACAGGGGCAAGGCCGCCTGCCTGGTGATTGAGCTTGACACTCCAGGCGGTCTGGTAGCTACCCTGAGGGACATGGTCCAGGAAGTGATGGCGTCACCGATTCCAACAGTTGTTTATGTAGCACCCTCAGGGGCACAGGCTGCTTCTGCAGGTGCTATTCTCACCATTGCCGCTCACGTTGCCGCCATGGCGCCCGGTACCAATATCGGGGCGGCCCACCCGGTAAATCTGGGCTCTGGCGGAGAAAAGGATGAGACCATGAAACAAAAGGCGGAAAATGACCTTGCCGCCATGGCCAGGAGTGTGGCAACAGAGCGTGGCCGAAACGCAGAGTGGGCGGAAAAGGCGGTAAGGGAAAGCGTTTCGGCATCCGCAAGGGAGGCGCTGGAGCTGAAAGTAATCGACATCCTGGCAAAAGACCTCAGCGACCTGCTCCAACAACTTGACGGCATGACAGTGAGTCTGCCCGGCGGTCCGGCCAAACTGGTAATCAGTAATCCTGAAATTATTCAGATAAAAGAGAGCTTGAGGGAGAAAATACTCAGGACCATAGCAGATCCAAACATCGCCTATATCCTCATGATGATCGGTTTGACAGGTCTCTATTTCGAGTTTGCCCATCCCGGGACCATTTTCCCGGGGACCATAGGGGCCATATGCCTGCTCCTGGGTCTGTTTGCACTTCAGGCCCTCCCGGTCAGTACCGCCGGTCTGCTCTTGCTGCTCCTGGCAGTGGTCCTGTTCATAATGGAGCTTGTAGTTACGAGCCACGGCATACTGGGAGCAACGGGTCTGGCTGCCCTCCTTCTGGGCTCCATGATGCTTTTTGACACCCCGAAGACCGGAGTATCTATTGACACTGATGTCCTCTGGACTACCCTGCTGGGAGCCGGCTCCTTTCTGGCCGCTATTACCTATCTGGCAACCAGGGCCACTCTGTCCAGGCCGAAATCAGGGGCGGAAGGCCTTATAGGTGAAAAAGGCCTTGTTCGGAAGACAATAGGAAAGGGTGGTGGGCAGGTCTTTTTGCACGGAGAACTGTGGACCGCTGTAAGCGATGAGACCATACCAGAGGGTACCGAGGTAAAAGTAACAGGTATTGATGGACTTAAACTACGGGTCTCTGAGACCCGGGGAGGCAAGTCATGACAATTTCTCTCGCTTTTCTGCTTTTTCTGATCATCGCTTTTCTGATATCGGCAATTCGCATACTGAACGAATACGAACGTGGCGTAATCTTCAGGCTTGGTCGTGTCATTAAGACCAAGGGACCCGGCCTGATAATACTTATTCCCGTAATTGATAAGATGAAGAAAGTTGACCTCCGGATCGTTACCCTTGATGTTCAACCGCAGGATATCATTACCAGGGATAATGTATCCGTAAAGGTAAGCGCGGTGGTCTATTTCAGGGTCCTTGACTCAAGAAAGGCCATCATAGAAGTTGAAAACTTCTTTTTCGCCACTTCCCAGTTGGCCCAGACCACCCTCAGGAGCGTCTGCGGACAGGCCGAATTGGATGAACTCCTGTCAGAGAGAGATAAAATTAATACCAAGATTCAGGAGATACTGGATCTTGATACCGAGCCTTGGGGAATCAAGGTCAGCAAGGTGGAAGTGAAAGAGATAGACCTCCCGGACGAAATGAAAAGGGCTATGGCAAAACAGGCCGAGGCCGAACGGGAACGCCGGTCAAAGGTCATCAATGCAGAAGGCGAATACCAGGCAGCAAGGAGGCTTGCCGATGCAGCCAATATCATACACAAGGCACCTGCGGCCCTGCAGCTCAGGTATCTGCAGACCCTAAGGGAAGTAGCCACGGAAAATAATTCAACCACCCTGTTCCCGATTCCCATTGATCTTTTCAAACCTTTCATGGAAATTGCCGACAGGCTCAAATCACGTGAAGACGTGAATGAGCCTGTCGCATCTGAAATAGAAGCGGATAAATGAGAGGTTGATAACCCCGATATCCTGCCTTGGAGCGGTTAAC
>Ga0190316_1000211_pt1 | contig 16325 bp, 15 predicted proteins | sample 48701112_MG_FD_161663 | JGI IMG/M metagenome (GOLD analysis project Ga0190316, IMG submission 161663) | Hydrothermal vent sediment bacterial communities from Southern Trench, Guaymas Basin, Mexico - 4870-11-1-2_MG | ecosystem: Environmental > Aquatic > Marine > Hydrothermal vents > Sediment ... | reverse complement strand
CCTGCGAATACACCTGTCCTTATAGGGGTGCTCCAGTGCTCAAGGAAACGCTCTCCTCTATTCACTCCGGGGAGCACATGACACTCAAACTGTTCGATGTATGTATTATTGTCATATGTACTGAGTACTACACGTTCAAACTTTTCTGGCTCTTCAAAGATGTACTTTATCTTCTCTTTTATCAACCGTCGCTTATCCATCCCAATAATGGCATCTCGTTCGATTCCAAAGAACTCTTCTATTGCATGGTTAACCCATACGACCCGGGAATGGGCATCAAGGATGATAATACCGCAGGATAACGAGCCAATAGCATCATCCATCAGACTTAAGTATTTCTCCTTCGACTCCCGCAACGCGTCTTCCATCTGCTTTCGCTCTATCGCAATGGCTATCTGGTCAGCTACGAATTTGAGCATCTCCAGGTCCTTATCCGAATACGCGGATGCATCATGGTAGTTAAATAGGCACATAGCGCCCATGACCTTATCCTTCACTCTTAACGGTGTGCCAAGCAAGACCGCGGGTAGTGTCTCAGCCTTCTCATGGGTCAACCTGCTGATGAGTTCCGTGGTGGCGATAAGCGTTTTCCCGTCATTTATTAGATAGGATGCGAGAGTTCTCCACCATAAACTAAGGGAACTCTTCTCCTTCACATTCGCAGGATAAACCAGATTCAAAGATTCCTTTTTATCATCGTAGAGAATGATACAGACGCTGGTGTTTCTCATAGGCACATTCAGATACTCATGGACAGAGCGGAATAGTTCATCGAGGTTCTTTGCCCTGCTGGCAGCATCTGTGACCTTAAACAGGAGTGACTGCCGCTTCCCACCCCCTCTACCCGGTTCTTCCAAACTCATTTTTGAATATCTACAATTTTTGTAGAGGATGTATAAATAGTATTCAGTTTAGGGCAAAATTGCTTTAATTGAACAATATTTCAAAACATTATCTATATATCAAGTACTTGTCCATCGTACTTATATATGGCAACCATCATAGAAGGTGAAGAAGAGATATCTGTGAGGAATAGAAGTGTAATAAAAGGGCAGAATATCCAGAATAGTATCCGCATTGCTGTTTGCTCTGAGCTGCGCAGGCGAATCATCATCGCTTTACGTGAGGGCAAGAGGACGCTGAGCGAGTTGAGGTTTTCACTTGGGGTAAGTTCTACAACTGCAATACATGCATTGAGGGAGCTTGAGAAGGAGAATATAATCTTTCAGGACGAATCGAGGAAATATGGGCTGACGAGGATAGGATATATTATAGGATCAAAATTGAGTGATTTCGTTGATGCTGTGGAAGTGCTGAAGAAGCACGAGGACTTCTGGCTTACGCACGACCTCAGTGGTATTCCACCGCATCTACTCGAGAAGATCGGGTGGTTGAGCAACTCAAATGTAGTAAAAATAGACGCATTAGATATAATTAAGACGCATACAACTTACATTAGGACCCTCAAGACTGCGAAGTGGATAAAAGGAGTCTCCCCTATATTCTCCCCAGACTATCCAAGGATATTTGAAGATTTGATTACTAAGCATACCTTTACACAGCTTGTATTAACTGAAAGCGTGCTGAAGAAAGTGATAGATACCGTAGGTTTAGAAAATCTAAAAAATCAAGTCTCTAAGGGATATTTAGAGATATTTGTAATCGAAGAGGAGGTAAAAGTAGCTTTTACTGTCACCAATTTTTTTCTTTCTATAGGATTGTTCAAACCTGATGGAATATATGACACCACACTTGATTTAATCAATACTGAAGAAAGGGCTGTTCGTTGGGGTATTGAACTGTTTGAATACTACCAAAAGAAAGCGAAGGAAAATGATATATCAAATTTTTGTAATGGCTAATCCTACATTCTCCCCAGCGGCGTTTCTCTATTCGGGATGGTGCCGCAGGAGCTGTAGGTATGATGAGAATTTCCTTAGTGCGGAAAAATGGATTCAATAATAGACTAAATAAATTAGCATCATTTTTAATTTCAACTTCTCTTTTTTTATCAATAAGCGGCTCTCTTAAAGTTTTCTTCTCGTGTTTATTATTCAATCTATTTGTTTTCAATCTGATTTTATCAGTATTTTTTATGATTTTTAGTATATATAATCTTAACAAACTGACAGATATAAAAGAAGATGCTGTTAATGTTCCTGATAGAGCAAAATATATCAAAGGAAAAGAGAAAATTTTTATTTTCTTTTTGCTATTTTCACTTACAATTTCCTTATTTTTGGGCGTTTTGCAAGATATTTTATGTGTGCCAATTATTCTTTTTCCCATATTCATTGGGGTTATTTACAGTGTAAAGGTATCATCTAACCTTCCTCGGCTAAAAGATATAACCGGTATAAAAAATTTAGTTATAGCAATCACGTGGGGCATTGGTTCAACTTTCCTTCCTGCGATTTGCTTACCTCAAAAAAGTATTATGCTGATAACTTTGGTCTTTTATTTCTTTTTTCTCAAAAGCTTCATCAACACGGTCTTATTTGACATTCGAGACATCGAAGGCGACAGAATGAGCGGAGTACGAACAATCCCGGTAGTATTTGGGCGAGAAAAAACGAAGAATCTTCTCCTTATCCTCAACTCGACACTCATACCCTGGCTTGCGATCTCTTACCTCTCAAGCTTTTTTTACCATTATCTCTTCGTTTTAATCTTCATTATTGCTTATGGATATGGATATATCTTACATTTTTGCAAAGAAGGGTTGAAAATAGGTAAATCACTGGATTTAATCGTTGATGGCGAGTGGATACCGGTGGTACTGCTGTGTGTTATGATGCAACGGCTTAACTTAAACTCCCATTACTTCTTCTCCCTTATCAGCCTTTTCAAATTGGTGGGATTGAAAGAAGGGTCATATTCTCTGATCGGTCCCTCTATTATTCTCTTCCGCTTCCAGTCTATCTTCCAGCCATGCTCATCCTCAAGCTTCTTCAGTAATTCATTCTTCGTCGCCACAGGGAGGTCAGTTGCAGTCCTTACGAATAGATGCCAGTCGGGCGGATAGGTCTTGAGATACTTCAGGCTCAGGTCTATATAATGCGTGAGCTTTATAGACCGTCCACGGTCTGTATCAGATGGTCGGAAGCATAATTTCGCAATCATCGGCAGTGCTTCCTCCACCGTCTCGCAAGCAACGAGCAAGTCCTGTGGCGCGGGTTCGAAATAGAGCATTGAGCCATTACTGGCATCTATTATCTGCCAATCCTCTTTTATATCCGGTCGTCCGAGGAACGCCCTCCGGTATTTTGTGCCATGAGGACCTACCACCGCGGGAATGCCCAGCCTGTTGAAACCGGTAGCAATAGAAGCTGCTTTCTGTGACATCGCACCCCATGCAACGCCACAGGCACCCACTCTGCTCAGGATATAATCAGCAATCTCTTCATAATTGCCCCTCAGTGTCCTCCTCGCAAATATACTCGCTATCTTAATCGTCGCATCGTGTATATGTGCATTGGAGACGCAGGAGCCTATGTTGAGAACACCCCCGGCATCGAACCTGCCATGATGCAGCTCGTACAGGGTCTTGCCCTCCTCATCCTTCCATAATGCCGCGTCAATTGCCATGCAGCCCGTCAACGTAACTATATAGTTCCGTTCGGCGAACTCCTTCACAATCAGCCACGCATCTTTCGTCCCATTTGGATAATTACCACAGCCTATCGGTGCAATAACACCCGGTATAGTTCCAAGGACAATTGGTGCTCCGACTTCTCTTATCTCACTGTCCCATACAGGACCCCTGCCTATACGCATACGTCCCTTCTCCTCTCTTAGCTGAGGATATGCCGCTTTTGTTATCACGTCCACTATCGGGATATGCTTCTTACAGACCTGTTCACACCTGCCACAGCCGACGCATTTATCAAATAAGTCAGCAAGCGGTTCTATCCGCCCGGTTGAAGCGCTTTGATTCGCTTCACCAATAGGAAGCCCATTAGGGCACGCAAGGGTGCAGTTCCCACATTGGATGCACTCACCTACATAACGTCTGAACTCTTCATCACTCAGGATCAGCCTCAGTGCTTTCCTCCTCTTATCTGCTTGCAATGCGGTCTTCACAGCTACCTCTCCCACACGCTCAGGGTCTAATATCACAACACCTGGAACTCGCTCGTTCACCAGATCAGCAACTATATCATCTGGATTATCATCTGTCCGGTCCACGAGCCCGTGCAACGCTTTATCATTCGTTACTATCAGAGGTGAATGAACCCTCTTGCACTGCTCTAATATATCCGCGCGGATGCACTGCTCATCCACCACCACGACATCTGCAAGCCCCGCTCGTATCACACGCAGTTGCCTGCCAAGAGCCGAAGCTATCTTTGCTTTTTTATATACACGCGTGGTGTCAATTGCGGTGCAACAGATTCCTGCAAGTTCCACGCTATCTTCAAGCCCATTATCCGTCAGATAATCACCAATATCAGCAGCAGGGGGTACATTATGCCCTATTACAAGTATAACAGGTTTATTGGTATCTATTGTGCCTATCCCAACCTCGACCAGTGGCACATCTGCTCCTCCTCCCTCATAGCTCGTGGGCATACCATAAGCGGCAATCTGGATGATATCCGCAGCCTCTTTGCTCAGTGAGTCGAGCATGCCCATATGAAGAGCCTTCGACTCAAAGTCCTGGTATGATCCCTCTTGCCCGGTATGGAGCGCATCTGCCAACTGCACTATCTGTTCCTCAATATAATCAAATACGCGCTCGTAATCACCAATTGTGCGTGGTTTTATACCACATATCAGCCTTGTAAGCGGCGCTTCCACATTCACTTCCGGTCCGAAGTCTATCGGCGTATCCCTCCCAAACCGCCTGATCAAATCATGGAGCAGATGCCTTCCATGTCCACAATGTGCGCTACAGCCCACCAGACAGGCGAGGAGAACTATTCTACCGTGTTGCGCATCCATTTTTATGCCGCATGCGCCCTTCTTATTGCCTGAGAGATCGCATTTACCGTATGTACATAGACAGCACATATCGCAGAAAGGCGCATAAAAAGGCTTGTAGCGATTCAAGAGCTTGAAGTCCCAGTCACGAAGCGTAGCGATACCAGGCATTGGATGCGGTCCGAGCGGTTCCCATTCCTCCTCTTCTTCCTCTATCTCTCCTATGCGAATCTGCACATTCTCCAATCCTGCAATTGTAAAAATCCCGCCCTTCCTTAACAACTCCATCTTCCTTACCGTCTATTTACCCTCACCACATTAAAATTTTGTGCTTTTTGCTTTTGTACATGTTGTACATGTACTTGCTTCGCTCACCTCTCTCGCCTCTTTATCATCACGCATACGTCATGCACCACCTTTATGTTATTCTCCTCGCAGAAGCGTATTGCGCGTTTGGATTCGGATCCAGGCTGCATCCATACTCGTTCTATTCCCAGTTCTTTGCATTCCTCGACTGTCTTCTCGGTCACCGCAGGTGGTACTACGGTATCAACCACATCGGGTTTCATGGGCAGTTCACGCAGCGAGTGATAGCATTTATCACCGAGCACCTCATCAATATTTGGATTCACCGGATATACCGTATAGCCCGCCTCTTTCAGGTCTTTATATACCTGATGCCCATATTTTGCTGGATTCCGCGATACACCAACGACCGCAAAGATATTCTCTTTCCTTAAAAACTCAGATATCAGGTCGTCCATCACGCTCACGTATTCACTCATTCACGCATATATGTGTATGTGTTCTCCTCTATTCTTATTATTGATGGTAGCTTGGAGAAGATGCCGCACGGACTCCAGATCCGCCATCACCTCCTGCGGTGCTTCACATATCGCTATTGCACGCTCAGGGTCCTTCAGGAGATGCCCTGTAGTGATGCACACTATCTTCTCCCCACTGTCTATCTCGCCTGCGTCGTACAATTTCCGCAGACCTGCAATGGATGCAGCACTCGCAGGTTCCACACCTATACCCTCTGCTCGCGCAAGTAGCAGTTGCGATTCCGTTATCTCTGCATCACTCACCGATTCCGCAAGACCACCCGAGTTCCGTATAGCGAGTAGCGCCTTCGCCGCGTTCACTGGATTTCCTATTCTTATCGCTGATGCAATGGTCTCAGGCTCAGGTTCAGGTATTATCTCCGTTCTTGCTTCCTTAAATGACCTCACTACCGGTTGTGCACCTTCAGCCTGGATACCGGTCATCATCGGCACGGAGCTGGTAATGCCCAGCTTCTCCAGTTCTAAGAAGCCCTTGTAGATCGCACTTATGTTACCTGCGTTCCCAACGGGCAGGATAACGCGATCGGGGATATTCCAATTTAACTGTTCCGCAATCTCAAATGCGATCGTCTTCTGACCCTCCAACCGGTATGGATTCACGGAATTCAACAGGTACAGGTTCTCCTCATCACATAGTTCACGAACAACTCGAAGCGCATCATCGAAATTACCAAGCAGCGAGAGCACCTTTGCACCGTGCATCATCGCCTGTGCCACCTTCCCTAGTGCCACTTTACCCTTTGGGAGCAGTACATAGCATGGAATACCCGCCTTCGCTGCGAATATGGCGAGAGAAGCGGAGGTATTACCCGTAGATGCGCATGCAACGCCCTTTACATGCAGTTCCATCGCCTTCGTCACGCCAACAGTCATCCCCCGGTCCTTAAAGGAACCGGAAGGGTTCAAACCCTCGTGCTTCACCCATAAGTCCCCGATACCCCTCCCTATTGATTGAGCCAATCTATCACAGCGGTAGAGAGGCGTATCTCCTTCATTTATCGTTATCGGGCTTAGACTCGTTCTCTCCTTAAATGGCAATAACGCTTTATACTTCCATACACCCCTTCCTTTCGCTTTTACTATCCGCTCATTGTCTATGCCGGAATAATCGTATTTGATATCCAGCAGTCCATTGCATTTATCGCATGTATATATTATCTCGTGCGCTGGGAATCTCCTCCCGCATTTTATACATTCAACTCTGTATTCCATCGTAGTTATAGTTACATAATGGGTCCTCAGCCCATATATCTCCATATCGAGCGAAGGCACGAATGCGACATCCACCGCCACATAGCTCCTTGTACACACATGAGCCGCACTTACCCCGTAAAAACTTCGTCTTCTCACGGAATACCTTTAATACGGGATTAGCAGCATCGTTCCATAGTTCACTGAATCGCCTCTCCCTCACGTTCCCGATCTTAAACTCATCCATCTGTGCGAACTGGCAGGGATAGACATTGCCCGAAGGGTCAACGTTCGCTACCCTGTCGCCAGCACTGCATGAGTCACCGGTATATTGAAGCAGCCTCAATGCATTTTCATATTCGGAATTACCCTCCTCCTTCATTCTTTCAAGCAGGTAAATACCATCCTGAGGTGCATCTACCGTAAGAATCTCCATCTGCTCAGGGTCCAGCTCACATGCGCGTTGATAAAGCAGCTTGAAGATTCGGTATGCCTCAAGCGGAGAGAGCTGCCTATCGTATATCTCCTTCCCTCTACCGCTGGGAACGAGCCAGTAAACGCAGAATCGCGGCACCTGCAACTCCTGCGATAGCTCCAGCAATCTACCTATCTCCTCATAGTTATCCCTCGTCAAGGTGACCCTGATGCCTGCTTTGAGTCCAATATCCGCGCAGTTGCGTAGCGCCTGCACAGCCTTCTTGAAGCATCCTGGCTGGTTCCTTATTCTGTCGTGCGTCTCTTCAGTTGCGCCGTCCAGCGATATACCCACATACTCGATACCGGATTCTTTAATCCTCGCGGCAACATCATGTGTTATTAATGTGCCGTTGGTGCTCAGAGCGGTCTTCAAACCATGTGCCGTTGCGTGATTGGTGAGTTCCCAGAAATCGCGCCTCATCAATGGCTCACCGCCTGTAAAGAGTAGCAGAGGTATCTTCATCTGTGCAAGGTCTTCTATGAATGCTTTTGCTTCTTCTGTTGAGAGTTCCCGGCTACGGCTATTATTATGCCCTACTGTCCCTGCACTGATGTAGCAATGCGCACATGCGAGGTTACACATGCCTGTAATGTTCCAGAATACAACAGGTCTGCGCGTCTCAGCGAAAGCCAGTAATCTGCTTGGAACCTGATGAGGTGGCTTTTTTCGGTATTTTAAGGCATCACTGACCGTGCCTTTACCATGAACGAGCTGTGTTATGCGTATCATCTCTATTTACGTAAATAGATATCTTTCAGGTTAAGTATTTATTTAATAGATCGTTGTATTGTATTGATATAAAAATGAAGAAAGAAGAGCTAATACATTTGCATTTGTTATTGGCTCAGTTGAAGAAGTGTTGTGAGGAAAAGGGCATAGACTGTGATTTTGCAAGGTATAACGAGCTGGGTATCACACCCTTCCAGGTGCACAGGAGCAAGGAGGAGCACAAGCAGGCGATTTTTATTCTCGGCTCTGAGCTTGTGTCGCTGGCAGCGAAGAACAATCTACCGCTGTGGAAATAGTTCCGATAAGGTCTACCTTTTCCCTTTTCTGGTGGTTAGTGTGTATTAGGGATGAGGGATAGCAAAAGGGTTAATCGCTGATATAATTTGTATTAATATATTTCTGAAGTTATTATTATCCGGAGATAGAGTGGTGAAGAATAGGATGAATATAAGGCAGGACGCATGGCTTCAAGTTAAAAAACAAAAGTCTTTTATAAACATTTGTATCTATCTCTTAAATGCTTTATAAAGTGGGGAGGAATAGCATGATAAAGCAGATATTGAAGGGGTTGCGAAGAGTATAGTGTGGCTGGACCCTATTTTTCCCTGCTGAAATGAAAATGGAAGGTGATGATTAACATGGCAGCAGAAGTGGAATGGGAAGTTACGGTTCCAGAAAAGCGGCTTAAGGATAAGTTGTATTTTGAGAACCTGAAAGCGGTGGTTATAGATAGAAATATCTGCAGTCGGTGCTTAACCTGCGCGGCGGTCTGTCCAGGAGGCATAACCGTTGTGGATGATCGTGTGGATTTCCCTGACTATGAGACAAGATGCATGGATTGTGGCGCCTGTGTACGCGTATGCCCGCGATTTGTTTATGAACCTAAGAGTGGTCTGGGCTCATATATCAGATTCATCGCTGGGCGCTCAAAACGATTCACGGGACAGGATGGTGCAATGGTGAGCGAGCTTATGGTATCAGCAATGGAAATGGGAGTGATAGACCGTGGTCTGTTTGTTACCAGGGATGAAAATTGGGCAACTGAAATATTCCATGTGAGAGAATCCGGGCAACTCAGCATTCCTACTCTCGGTGGCACGAAGTACACATTCGCGGATGTGCTTCCAGAGTTGAAGAGAGCAGTAATGTTCACGAAGCGCGGTGTTGGCATTGTAGGAACGCCCTGTATCGTCTCAGGGGTCAGGAAATTGCAGCACGAGTTCCCTCTATTCCGTGATAGGGTGAAACTTCTCGTCGGCTTGTTCTGCACTGAGAACTTCCATTACAGTGATATCACGAGATATCTAAAGGATAAGGGTGTGGACTTCACAAAGCTCGTCAAGACTGATATAACAAAAGGGAAGTTCATTGCCACGATGACCGATGGAGAAGTGAAATTCAAGGTGAAGGAACTTGAAGGGATTCTCCCGAGTGGCTGCAATGTCTGCACGGATTTCACCGCGGTGGAGAGTGATGCGAGTGTAGGCAGTGTGGGCAGTGCAAAGGGATTCTCTACGGTGGTTGTGCGAGAGGAGAATGCGGATAAGATCATAGACTACATCAGGGAGAAGGGTTATGCAGATTTTGGCGAAGCAGACCCGGCACAATTGGATTTCCTCATCAATCATAAGAAGGCGAGAGCGAAGAATATACCCCAAGAGTAACCTATTTAACTTCTTTGAAAAAAGATTTAATTGATTATCAGGATGATAATAGGTACCCGGGGTAGCAAATTAGCGCGCTTACAGACCGAAAAAGTCTGTGGGCTATTGAGAGAGCTGGGCATTGAGTATAAGATAAAGATAGTGAGGAGTTCCGGCGATGTTATGCTAAACAGGTCGTTATACGAAATGCCAGACAAGGGCGTATTTGTAAAGGAACTCGATGTGATGCTGTTAGAGGGAAAAATAGACATTGCTGTTCATTCCATGAAGGATATACCACTCGAAAGGGATGAGAGATTGGAGACTGCGGCGGTATTGCCACGTGATTCACCTTTTGATGCCCTCGTCTCGGATTATAATCTGAGTGATATGCCCGAGGGTGCGGTAATAGGGACATCGAGCGTGAGGAGGAGATTCCAGATGCAGAACTATATGGAAGAGCGAGGCATAAAGATAAGGATAAAGGATATAAGGGGCAATGTTGATACGCGGCTCAGGAAGCTCGAGAGTGGTGATTATACCGGTGTGCTACTCGCGGAAGCGGGACTTGAACGGCTGCAATCCAGGGTGAATTACGAGCGATTGGACCGGGACCCATTTGTACCTTCGCCCAATCAGGGCATCATCGCTGTCGTAGCGAGGAAGGATAGTAAGGAGAGTGAGCTCCTGCACCAAATTGGGGATGTCAGCACGCGAATCGAGGCAGATGTGGAGAATGAGGTATTAAAAGTGATTGGCGGTGGCTGTGCGCTTCCTGTGGGTGTGCATGCTTCCTGTGTCAATTCATCCGTTGGATTATCCATATACATAGGCTACTCGAGTAGGAGATACATCTTAAAAAAGACTGCTCTTCCCAATGAGGGCTATTTAGAAGCTGCACGTAAGTTCGCTATTGAGAGTATAGATGAAGGGCTAAAGGAATAGGAACAGTGGTAAAATGGTGCAACATGATGGTGATACCGATGCCGATGCCGATGCCAATACCAACACCACAAAAGACCCGCAAACGATTCTGACTTCTATCTTCAATCACCGTTCCTTCAGGTCGAAGCAGAAGGCGATAATTGAGAATGTATTAGCTAACAGGGATACGCTGGCTATTCTACCTACCGGTGCTGGTAAGTCTCTCTGTTTTCAGATACCTGCATTGATGTTTGAGGGCTTGACCATAGTTGTGAGTCCATTAATCGCATTGATGAAAGACCAGGTGGACGGGCTGAGGAAGAAAGGTATTCATGAGGTGGCGTATCTCAATTCAGCGCTACAAGAGGCAGCAAAGGAACGAATATACGCATTATTGAAACGTTCAAGGCTGAAGATACTGTATGTCGCGCCGGAGACGTTTGTGGATAACAAATTGATGAGTATATTCAGGCAGTGCAATATCAGCCTGATAGCAATAGATGAAGTCCACTGCATTTCTGTCTGGGGTCATAACTTCAGACCTGATTATTTACGTCTGGGGCGTGTGATAAAAGCGTTGCACAACCCTCCTGTGCTTGGACTGACTGCGACAGCCACGGAGAAGGTGCAGGAGGACATCCAGAAGCAGTTGGGCATCAGGTGTGATGTGTTCAAGGACAGTTTTGACCGTAAGAATCTGCTCTTCTCTGTTATACGGCTGGAAAGTGAGAATAAGAAGCGAGAGCTTCTGATAAAGTTTCTGGAACAACTTGAGGGTTCCGCGATCATTTATGTCAATTTTACACGCACGGCAGAGGAGCTGGCTAAATTCCTGACCAGAAATGGCTTGAATGCGCGATATTATCATGGACAGATAGAAGATAAGGAGGAGAGAGGGAACATTCAAAACGAGTTCATAAGTGGTAAAACGCGAATAGCTGTTGCCACAAATGCATTTGGAATGGGCATTGATAAAGAGGATATACGTGCAATCATCCATTATAACCTCCCAAAATCTATTGAGAACTATTATCAGGAGGTGGGACGCGCAGGACGTGATGGAAAGGAGGCATATTGCATCCTGCTTTATTCAAAATTGGATGAGATTCGGCTACGGAAGTTGATTCAGTACAGTACACCATCAATGAAACAGATCAGAGCGGTCATGGGGCTACTGGAGCGTGGGATTGGGAACGTGCTGTATGTAAATGAGAAGCGGATAGCAAGGGAGCTGAAGTTGAATGAAGTACTGATGCGAATAATTCTGTATCAACTGGAGCGAATGAATGCGATAAAGACATATTTCAGGGTCTTTCGGCATGCTGCTGTGACTGTAAGGATGGCAGAATCACCGCAGGTACAGGCGTATACGCCGGAAGTGGGTAAGATACTGGATGATGCATATTTCAAAACGAATATATGGCTGAACTTGGAAATTCTCAGCGGTTCTACCGGTATATCTGTATCGAGATTGAACAATATTTTGCGAGATATGAGGAATGCAGGGTTAATAGAACTTGTGGAGCGTGATTTCTGTACCCCTGTAAGGGTTTATCCAGCAATAAAGAAGATAGATATGTTAGAACTCCAGGAGACCTTCTGGCGATTGGAAGAGAGCGGCTTGAAGAAGATAGAGAAGGTGGTGGAATACGTGAATAGCGTAGAATGCAAGAGGAAGTTCATCCTGAACTATTTTGGCGAGGCTCATGATGGACGATGCAATGCCTGTAGCATCTGTAATCCGCAACTAAGGGAGTTAGAGTCATTTCAGGATGCGAACCTGTCTTTGTCATGATTGACGAACATGAGAGAAGCCATGATAAGACAGAAAAACTCTCTATTGCTCTTAAAACTAACTGAAATTGGGCAATGAGGAATGCATACTTCAGGCATATAAAAACGATCACACGAGGAATGGCTGTTTATGAGAAATATCCCTCTAAAAGAAAGTAAGGATGAGTGGATTCTAATTGAGCGAGTTTATTCTATTAATAGCAGTCCAAAGAGAGTTATCTTCTGATAAGGCGATATGAATACCTCTGCTTCATAACCAACCTTTCTCACTGTTGCGAATACGTCTATCCCACAAGCCTCCATCGAAGGTCTTACTCGATCCTGATGCCGGCAGAATCGCTTCGGCGCCAGGTCAAGGGCTTTTTCCTCTTCGGGTATGCATGGGTCACAGTAAGAGCAGGGTAGTGCATCCATTGCAAATGCCTTATAATAGCCGGACAGAAAAGCATGCCGCTCCATTTCGTACATCGTATCGCTTACCATCTTGATTGCATCCCACAGGAAATGGTGAAGATGCCGTGGTGGCACATCCATGTTCGGTTTCACATCCTCAAATCGCACTATCAGGGCTTTTTCATAGCCTTTGATCAGCTTTCGTGTATCTTCCGGCGCTGGTGTATATGGCGGACAGCTCAGGTGCTTTGCATAACCCCGACACCCATAGCGGCATTTCCACCTCACCCAGTCAGCTACCTCAATCTCATTTGCGGGTATAAGTCTGAAATCATCATGTATCACGCGCAATTCCTCTATTAAGATATTCAAATCCTTCTTCATCATTATCTCTCATATCTTTCACACCATGTACAGTTCCACCTCTTTCAGTTCTTCCTCAAATTCCGCTTCATTCGTAATGATAAAATCACTCAAGTTAGAGAGGCTATATGTATCTCGCAGCATCATCGCCATTGACTGCGACTGCCTCTTAGCACGCTCTTCTTCCACTAACTGCGTGATGATAAAGAGTATAGCGCCCTCTAAAGGCACCATCTTGCTATCTGACCCTGTACGTATCAAACATAAATTTGACATCTCCACAACTGAGACATCCCCAAGTATACTCTTCGGTGTATCGTCCTCTTCTATCTCTACCACTATCTCTATCTTCCCGCCTTTCATCCCCACAAGGTCGACCATACCGAGTGCAAACTTTTCCCTGTTGTATTCACGAAACATCCGCACACCATCCGTGCTATTCACTGAATATCCATGACTCATCAGAATCTCTTTACATCGGTCCTTCATCACTTCGTGCCATTCACGCATACCCATACCCATACCCTATCTTCACCTCCTTAACCTTAACCTTAACCCTTGACCCTTAAATCTCTTAATATCATATCTACTTTTGAATCATAATCAGTTATATACCTTGAGGCTTCACATGCGAGCTCCAGTCTCGTATTGTATGAGAGGTGTCCATTATGGAGGAATTCATCAGCAATCTGTTGGTATCTCGCTGGATTGACAATCACCGCGGTCTTTTCAAAGTTCTTTATCGCTGACCGAATCAGAGCCACACCACCGATATCCATGCTTGCGAGCACCTTGAGGGGTATGAGATTGACAACAACAAAACCGATATCCCCGGTTGCGATTCCAGCATGAATAGCTGGATGTAGCGTCTTTATCCTACCACCAAGCATCTCTGGCACACCTGTGAATTCCGAGACACGCTTCACAGGTACACCATGCTTCAATATCGCATTTGCAGTGCCATCCGTTGCGATTAAGTCTACTCCAAGCTCTTTCAGCCTTTCTGCTAACACCACTATCCTATCCTTATTGAAGACACTTAATAAAGCTCTCATTATATCATGCTATCATGCCACTTCCAACCCCACCTACCTACTTCTACCCTCCTCTACCTCACATTATAAGATAAAAGATAAATAATGACTTCTCTTTTTAAATCCTTTCTTAGAAGCGATAAGTAATAAGCAATATGACAGGAATAAAAGATAGGACTTTGCTCTCTCTGACTGTTTTGCATGCCCTGATGCATATTATGGCTACCACTCTACCTGCACTATCGCCACTGGTGAAGGAAGAGTTCCAGCTTAATAACACCTATGTTGGAGCGCTCTCCTTCGCTTTTGCTCTGGCAACAGGAGCAGGCAGTATCCTATCGGGGTTCTTATCTGATAGATATGATTCATTACGATTGGTGAACTATGGTTTCTTTGGTACCACAATCTTTGCCACGCTGCTGTTCCTGGCACGTGATTTCTTAGCTCTTTGTTCAGTGTTCATCTGTATGGGGCTCTCGCTCAGCCTGTATCACCCCTCTGCACTCTCTTATATCTCCAACACAATCCAGTTGAGACGCGGACGTGCATTTGGACTGCATGAAGTGGGAGGTAGCATAGGGCTTGCTATAGCGCCCTTAACGGCAGGTATTATAAGCCTTTATCTCAACTGGCGGTTCACGTATCTCTTCTGGGTATTTCCAATGCTATTCTTCACTCTATTACTGTGGGTGATAAACGATGACCATACCCCTCACCACCAACCGATAAAATTCTTCACTATGCGGATTTTGAGACAAGATGCAGTAGTGCTGATGCGGATATACATGATAGAGGGTTTGTTTGGCTTTATAATCGGTGGTGCATTGACGTTCATCCCGATATTTTTAAATGAGTATAAAGGTGTAGGAGCTCAGTTCGCAGTGATTCTGGCATGTGTATTCACAAGTGGAGGTGCGATAGGTAAATTTCTCGGCGGGCATTTCTCAGACATCATAGGTGAACGACGAGTAATGGCAGCAGGGTTCTTCATCATCGCACCAATGTTCTTCGTGGCGCCTCTGCTGCCTCTATTCTGGTGCATCCTGACACTTGCACTTGCGGGTATGATATTTCCAACCGTGCTTCCAGCTATACTAACAACGATAAGTAAGGTGGTAGAACCTTCAGAGAGAGGAATGGCGTTTGGACTGCTGATGTTCGCGGGATTCGGCTTCGGATCCACTTCAAGGATAATTCTCGGTGTGGTGAGCGATACCTTCGGCATCTCCACGGTCTTCTATCCCATTGTAATCGCTGCTCTGGCTGGTGGATTTCTAAATATTTGGAAAGTATAGTGGAAAGAGGCGTGGCAAAAATCAGTAAACTTTATATATTACATAATTCGTGGTTCTTTATAGGGCATGAAAAAGGGGAGGCGGAATAAAGATAAGCTAAAGCCAAAGCCAAAGCTAAAGGGCTATAAACCACTGGGTACTGTGCTGCATGTACTCAATAATATTATGGTTGTGAGAGCGAGAAGAAAGAAATTGCGAGCCGTTGGTGGGCTACTCAACTCGGTGGTCATGAATGGGCGTAATAGGGAGATAGGCAGGGTATATGATATTTTTGGACCGGTAGACCATCCATATATTGCAGTTAAAGTCTTCACAGGCGTGAATCTGGCTGATTTGCAGAATAAGAAAGTTTTTGTGCTCGTCTGAGGTGTGAGGTGTGAGGTGTGAAGGATGGTGGAGAATGGAGGAGATGGGACACCTGATAAGGAACATTTACAGAGATTGAGTGAATTACAGCGCAGGAGGCGTTTAAGCGCCTCAGTGCGAAGGCAAAGGCTGGTGGCGCAGGCGGAGATAGAACGGTTATCCTCCTCTCTTGCAATACCTGAGTATGTGAGGGAAGATAGTATCAGGATATATCGAGATGCGTGGGAGAAGGACCTGATTCATGGGCGTTCGATTGAGAAGATACTGGCAGCATCCATGTATATGGCATGCCGGAAGCACAATGTACCACGAACGCTCGATGAGATAGAGAATGTAACGAGGGTGGG
>Ga0190316_1000210_pt1 | contig 16326 bp, 16 predicted proteins | sample 48701112_MG_FD_161663 | JGI IMG/M metagenome (GOLD analysis project Ga0190316, IMG submission 161663) | Hydrothermal vent sediment bacterial communities from Southern Trench, Guaymas Basin, Mexico - 4870-11-1-2_MG | ecosystem: Environmental > Aquatic > Marine > Hydrothermal vents > Sediment ... | reverse complement strand
GTCCTATATACTACCTCTTTCATCTCATCTACTGAAAGATTTACTGGACATAGTACTTCAACTCTATCCGCTGTGCCTGCTGGAGATGTTATTGCACGGGAGGAAGTTTTAGGTATAATGTATCCAAGGGACGCTATTATTGGCACAACTAGTATTGTCGTCTTGTCTCCTGGAACACCGCCTAAACTATGTTTATCTAAAATCGGTTTTTTCTTTAAGTTTAGAGTTTCTCCTGTCTCAACCATAGCTCTAGCAAAATAATATGCTTCCTCTATACTCATTTTCATATGATGTAATGTTGTTACGAGAGCAGTTAATTCTATATCACTAAGTCTACCACTAATTATATCCCTAATTATATCCAGTATCTCTCCATAAGAGAGTCTTTCACCACTAATTTTTCTTTTAATATATTTAATTGAATCGGGAGGGGTTGTAGGTTCAACCTCAACTATATCTCCATGTGTAGCATTTAATGCACGTGCGACCTCATCATATAAGGCTATAGAATCTCTTGGAAGCTTTTTCCCTACATTTACTATTGCTATCATTTCCTTTCCATTACATTTAACTCTAACTCTATCTAACGGTTTTACCCCAAGATTTCCTGCAACTTCATCGTCTATAACTACTACATTTTCTTTTCCAGCTGTAAATTCAAGCAACATAGCTTTTAACTTCAACATCACCACCAGATAGGTGAAGTAATAATATATCATTCAAAAATATATATTTATCTATACTTTTAGCTAAATATGCAAATAATTGGCAATATATTTATGAAAAAATTTATTTTTTCCTTAAAATATTCTATATTTATGAACAAAGTTTAAAAATAAAAGATGATATTTGATAAAACTTATTTTAAAGATTTATTTCTAATAACTGGTATATATGTATGAATGGAATAATATTTTTAAGAGAGGAGTTTTTACAGATGGGAAACCAGATCCAGATGTTGTAAAGCTAGTTCAACTTATGCGAAGAAAAAACTTTAGACGAATATTAGATCTCGGTTGTGGTGCTGGCAGACATCTAGTTTTTCTCGGTAGTAAGGGATTTGAGGTATATGGGATAGATATATCAGAGGTAGCTTTGAAAATTGCTAAGAAAAGATTAACTAATAAGGGAATTAGCTGTGAGTTAAAAAGAGGTAGTACAAAATATATAGATTATCCTAATGAATTTTTTGATGTAGTTTTATGTATAAACGTGATATATCATAATACCCTGGATGATATTAGGAAGTCTATTTCAGAAATATATAGAGTCTTGAAAAGAGGAGGCTGGCTTTTCATAACTTTTATTTCAAAGCGTAGCTGGAAATATGGTATTGGTAAGAAAATAGGGAAGAATACATTTATACAAGATGAATTTCCGGAAAAAGGCATAGTTCATTATTATAGTGATGAAAAAGATGTTAAAGAATTTCTTAAAATGTTTAAGATAATCTGGATAAAATTAAAGGAGGAGACTATTGGGGGAAAAAGACATAGCCATTGGATAGTTCTGGCAGAAAAATAAGTCATTTCCCTATTTAATCAACTAATTTGCATAATCTAGTCTGAAATTTCTTCTAGAGTTTTACCCATAGTTTCTATTCCCAGTAAAGCTATTGAAATTGCTGATATAAAGTGGACTAGTGCAAATACTATGAATACATATAGATATTTTCCAGTAATTGTGGCTAATATTCCTACAATTATTGGTCCGAGAATGCCACCTATTCTACCTATGCCGTTTGCCCATCCAGATCCTGTTCCTCTAACAGATGTTGGATATAGTTCTGGTGTATATGCATAGGTTGCACCCCAGGCACCTAGATTAAAAAACGAGATTACTATTCCATATATAAGTGCTTCAAAATATGTTTTGGAGGTCCAGAATAATAGGCTTCCTAATCCGGCCATAGACATATATGTGATTAATAATTTTTTTCTACCTATTTTCTCGATTAAATAGGCTCCACTCCAGTAGCCGGGTATTTGGGCAAGAGTTATTATAAATGAATATTGAAGAGACTTTATTAGTGAGGTGCCTCTGGAATAAAGTATTTGTGGTAGCCATAAAAATATTCCCCAATAAGCCAGTACGATACAGAACCAATGTATCCATAACATTAGGGTTCTTTTCCAATATTTTTTGGAGAAAAGTGTCTTTAAACCAATCCTACTATTAATTGATTTTTTTATATCTGTTATTTCAATTTTTTCTCCAAGAATTTTAAACGATATTTTTTCTACTTCTTTGAATCTTTTTTTATTTAAAAGATACCTTATGGATTCTGGTACATAGACTAGAATTATCGGTATAGCTATAAGTGATATGGAGCTTGATAGGAAAATATTTCTCCATCCGAGGCTCGGTCCAAGTATTAAACCTATATATGATGCTAGAAGCCATCCAAAAGCCCATGCGCTTTCAAGTATAGATGTAAATGCACCTCTATATTTATATGGAGTATATTCTGATAAGAGTGTACTTGCAACAACCATGTATCCCGATGAACCAAGTCCTGCCAATAGTCTTAATATAAATAATGTATACCAGCTATATGCAAGGCTACATAAAATTGTTGGAAGAGTATAGAGTAATAGTGAAATTAAAATTACTTTCTTTCTACCCAGAAGATCTGACAGCATTCCCTGAATTATTGCCCCGATAAGCATTCCGATAAGCCAGGCACTTAGAAGAAAACTTGTTATAATATTATCTAACATCATATCTTTTTTAATTAATGGTAGTGCAAATGAGATTAGGCCAGAATTCATTGCATCAAATCCCCATCCAATCATCAATGAAAATAAGATTATATAATGGAATTTAGTTGGCTTCACTTTATCAAGCACTAAGATACGGCTCATTTAAATCCCTAAAATGAAAAAATATTGTAGATTAAAAATATATTGAATAAGGTAATCTTAGATTAGATCTAATATAATTTGGCAAAAATTTCCTTATAAACTAAACACTTTTCTTTTTTCTAATGCTCTATAAAGTATGTCTGCAAATACTATGTTTATTATTGCTTGTATAATATTGAATACAGCTATAAGCCACAATATATTTAATACAATTTTCTCCGGAATTCCATAAAATATTGGCAAAAATATCAAGTTTATTATGGTCATCACTATAGTTCTAAGAAAGCTTCCACCAATAATTGAGAGAATAAGTCTATACATTGAGTTTTTCCAAAAACGTTTTGTTAAAAAGATTCCGATTAAAGTTGAAGTCTCTGCACATACTTTGAAGAATCCACCTATAGGGTTTGGAGGCTTAAATATTCTAGGCAATGCTATCACTATTCCAGTAATAATTGTAGATGGTATAGATATAGTTAAACCAAACATGTATTGTGCTAGTGTCAGTGGTATTCCGGTTGGATCAAATGTCAATTTAGGAAAAAGTGGAAAAGGAAGATCCAGTGGAAAGACTTCTAAGACACTGGCCATTGCTGAAAAAACAGCTATAAATGAAACTTTCATCGCTTTTCTAAGCATATTATTCTAAACGTCGATTAAATATAAAAATATTGTATATTGCAGAGAAATGATATTATTGTAACAATTGTAATGTGCTGAATATTCTATCAGAATATTTTGCATAAAATTTCAATAGATTTCTATTATTTTTCTATATACTTCTCCTAATATTTTAATCAGTTTCTCTGAATAAATATAAGGGTTCTCCATCTCATTTAGGGAGGTTACATATTTTTTAAAGAAGGTGTAGGATGTCGGGTCCTCTAACGTCTCTATAAGGTCCTTTCTCCCTAGATATTTTTCAATTTTTAAAGCCATATCTATTCCAACCATATATATCGGACCAACATTAGTATAGAGTTTATCGAAAATCTCTCTAGCTCTTTTCTCAGAAAATTTTTCATATATATTTATGATTCCCTCTTCAACAGCAGCATATTCTCTATTAATATTATTTTTTAAAAGATTGTACTTCTCCATCATAATATAAGGAGATGCTACGATTGACGCTACCCCTTCTCCCACTATCTCGGACATGATGTCATAAATATATTTTAGGATAATCAATCCTCTTTTCTCTAGACGCCAATAAATCTCTCTACTTCTCCACAAGGCTTTATGATGAATTTCGTGGGCAAGTATTGCTATAAACTTATCTATATTGTCTAAGAAATGGGTTGAATTCATGATAATCGCCTTTGTATCCAGTAGATTCACACCATATGCATCTGAACCTCCAATTACAATATAGACTTTCACATCTATTTCTGCATTTTCGAATAAATATTTCATAGCTCTGCTATATGCTAAGCCAATTATTTCAGCTTTTCTTAACTCTATAGAATTTACGAAACTATAGTATTTATCGATATTTTCCATACAGTTTTTAAATTCATTATAGATCCATTTAAGTCTATCCACCTTAGGCTCCGAACCCCTTGAAAGATTATCTAAAATTTCTATTAGATCATTTGTAGATAGAGAGTTTGTAAAAAGCATATATCTATAAGCTCTACTATATAAAATTTTCTTCAAATCTTCTTTATTTAAATATCTAATTTTTTTAAGAGTATATAGCATATCCTTTAGTGGAGATGTATCTATCTCTATCCTATATTGCATATATAATCTCCATTCAATCTCTCTAATTATTCTATTTATATCCCATACATCTATTTTTCTGTCTTCTAACTATAATTTTCATACGTTTTAAAATGAAATATTACGAATATTCATCGATACTTAAATCCTCACTAATAAAGAATATTCATCGTAACTACACTATTTATGTATATTTTTGTACAGAAAAGTATATATTTGTTAAAAAATTACATTTTTAGTACACTGGTGAACAATATGAGGAAAATAATTTTAAATGAAACAGATATTCCTAAACAATGGTATAATATTCTTCCAGATCTACCTAAACCACTTCCACCACCAATCAATCCTGCTACAAAAGAACCTGTAAAACCAAGCGAGCTTCAAGTTCTCTTTCCCAAAGAGCTTGTTAGACAAGAATTTAGTGATATACGTTGGATAAATATTCCAGAACTAGTTAGAGATGTATATGCATTATGGAGACCTACACCGTTAATTAGAGCTATTAGGTTAGAAAAATATCTTAAAACTTCAGCACATATTTATTATAAATATGAGGGGGTAAGTCCTCCGGGCAGCCATAAGCCAAATACAGCTGTAGCTCAAGCATATTTTAATATGAAGGAAGGTATTTCGAGACTTACCACTGAAACTGGAGCTGGTCAATGGGGTTCGGCACTTGCATTTGCATGTACACTCTATAATCTTAGGGCAACAATATATATGGTCAAGATAAGCTATGAACAAAAACCGTATAGAAGGATATTAATGCAGTCTTATGGTGCAGAAATATTTCCAAGTCCAAGTAATAGAACAAAGTTTGGAAGAGGGATTTTGAAGAAAGATCCAGATAATCTAGGCAGTCTAGGTATAGCTATTAGTGAGGCTATAGAGGATGCTGTAACACATGATGATACAAAATATTCTCTTGGAAGTGTATTGAATCATGTTTTAATGCATCAAACAGTTGTTGGATTAGAAGCTAGGGAGCAAATAAAATATTTTGAAGAATATCCAGATATAGTTATAGGATGTGTGGGTGGTGGAAGCAATTTCTCAGGTCTTTTCTGGCCATTCTACTATGATTTAATAAGTGGAAAGGCTCCAAAGAAAGTCGAGTTTCTAGCCGCAGAAGCAACAGCATGTCCCACATTAACTAAAGGTGAATATTTATATGATTTTGGAGATACAGCAAAAATTACCCCACTACTTAAGATGCATACACTTGGCCATACATTTATACCTCCACCTATTCATGCTGGAGGACTAAGATATCATGGAAATGCTCCTACATTAAGTCTCTTAATAAGGGAGGGATATGTTAGTGCAAGGGCATATAATCAAGTAGAGGTATTCGATGCGGCAGCATTATTTACAAGAACCGAAGGTATACTTCCAGCACCGGAATCTGCACATGCTATAAAAGCGGCTATAGATGAGGCTATAAAATGTAGGGAAAATGGTGAAGAGAAAATTATATTATTTAATTTAAGTGGACATGGGTTCTTCGATATTAAGGCTTATCAAGAGTATTTTGGTGGAAAGCTTCAACCATACTTTTATCCAAAAGAAAAAATAGAGGAGGCATTAAAAGAGGTAAGAGAAAAATATAATTGAATAAATTATATCCTTTTTCTTCCAAATATTGGTAACTGTACTAATAGTATTTCAGTGAAAACCATTATAATTCCTAAAATTTATTATAGATGATTTATATCGATAAAACGTAAATAGTAGTAAGATAGAGGCTAAAATATATCTATATGCTGCAAATGCTAATGGATTTTTGACCATAGAAATATAACTAATAAGGCTTTAATTAATACTAATAGATAGGTTTTGATAATCTCATTAGGTTTACATATTATTTATTTTGGCGCATATCCTTTATCATATCCCCATTTCTTCTCCATTTTTAGCGAATTTTTGATCAGACGGGATAATATTAGAAGTAATATTATTATATAAAGAATTATTGTAATTAATGCTTCAAGCGAGTTTTTAGCTAAGAATGGTAGAAGATTATATATTGCATGACTTATTACTGGAAGAAATAATCCAGATATAAATATTGTAAGTGTAGTTTTATTTATAGTGGATTTCTGTTTACCTAAAACGTATCCTAGAAGGGATGTATATACACCATGTCCGATGCAGAATAAAAATACTCTTAAAAAACTGTATAGAGGGTCTATTTTATATACATATATGATATAGCCGAAGTTTTCTGCTATTGCGAATCCCATTCCAACTCCAAATCCATATACTATTCCATCCATTGCATCGTTAAACTCTTTCCTCTTACTCATTACATATATGGCTAAGCCTTTAAAAAATTCCTCTACAATCGGTGCTGTTAAAACAATATCTATAAAACTATTTAAAGAGAAAACTAATTCTGTAAATAGGACTGGAATACCGATTACTATACCTAATGCTACTACAAACATAACATAGTATAAGGGTTCGGGTTCATATTTATCCTTCCTCCAAACTAATTCTAAATAGATTAACGGTCCTATAAATGAGAATAAAAATATGCCTATATTTTTCATCCAGTCAAATGTGAACAATATAAAAAATCCTGTAAAGACTAATATTATCGACAGAATTATAAATATCGATCTAACTATGATTGAAGGCTTAGGATTTTCATATACTGCTGGCGGTGGTGGAATATAATCCATACATACACCTAGCTTTATTAATATAATTTATATATTTAATTAAATACTTTTGCATAACAATATTTTATTATAGATATATTATATTGGGATTGATGTATATGATTGAATTAAAGAATGGATATATTGTTTTAGAAAATCACGGAGAAAAATATTTTGTCAAAATTAGATATATAACACAATATACTGATGGAGATATAATTGGATACAGGGAGCCGTTATAAGGGGAGTTTAAAAGAGACTTTAAGTTCATGATGAAGACTGTTGGTGGAGAGAAATTTGCTGTGGGTAAAAATATTGGGATTGGAATAGGTCTATAACCCTGATAGGATTAAATCCTTCTTCAACATTGCTAAAATATATTCATAGCTATTTTAATATACCTCTCTATATACATGTGAATGTAAGTGGTGTATTGGGTAAGATATATGAAGCTGGAGATGAGTATATATTTTTCCTAGCAAATACTAGGGGCTGAAGATATGGGTGTTTCTTTAAATTAGAGTTGAATAAACTTGATTTAGATATGGTTAAGATAATCGACTTGAATGATGAGAAGAATATAGCTGTAGTTGATGAGAAAAATGTTTCTTCGCTACCCATATATTGGCAAAATCTATAAAAATATTTAGGTTAAAATCTATTTAGGATTAGTGAATTTATTGGAGAGTACTATGGTGTCTAGAAAACCAGATATAGTGATACTTTCTTATTCTTCGGAAGATTTCCCTGGATTTATCTGTTATAGTGGTAGTAGATCCCATTTAATGGAAGCCATACCATTGCTCGAAGATGACATAAATATTGTTTTAATTAGAGCCTGGAGATGGCTTCCATTCCCTCCAAAAAGTATAGGAGAGTCGAAAATTATTGTAAATAGTGGTGGAATTGTAGAGAAAATATGTGTTAAAAATAGGTTTTCTAGGATGTATTTATACACGCCTATAATAATAGTAGTTATGTATGATAGAGGATGGGTAGAGATAGATGGGTTGAAGATAAATATTCCTGAATGTTATAAAATGTCTGAGAAAAGATTCTATCTAAACTCTAGAAGAATTCCTCCAACAGCTATACTACTTTCTGGAAGATTAGATGATATAGTAGATTGGATAAAAGGGGAACGTAATGGGATAAATATTGAATATAAACATGTTTATAGAGAAGAGAGATTCAGGATAACAGCTTTACGTTTTTCTTCTAGAAATGCAGATTACATTGATATTTTAGTTAAAGATATCAATGGAAATAAGTGTGGAAGGTTTAGAATCCCATTTTTCCGGGAGAATGGGATATTTAAAACAAATGCTGCACTGATCATCACTGAAAAAGATAGAAATATTTTAGATATCAATGGATATAGAATAGAGGTTTGAAATATTGCCCATAATTGTTAAGGGATTAAAGGAAAACAAGATAAGGAGGAAGGATATATCAAATGTATATAGGTATGTTTCAAAATATTTCTTGGAGAAGGGTTTAGATATACCTGAAAATATAATTGTAAAAGTATTTTATAAGCCGTTTCTATTTCCCCCATCAAATACAACTAAAATATATAGCGGAGTGTATATCTCCAATACCCTTGAGGAAAACATTGTTTGGATAAATTTCAATGCACTTACAAATATAGTTTTGTATCGATTACTAATAGCCTTTCTCTACATATTTTTCAGACATAATTTAGTTAAAGTAGATATAGATAAGATTATTTCAATCTGCAATGAAATATATTTAGGTCTATTAAAATACGTTGGAGGCTAGATAGGATAATATTGTCTCAATATTTCTAAAACTTCTTCATCACCAACTTGATCAAAATTCTGGTAAAACATTCCAATGGCATATAGTATTGTAGGAACCTTTAATGCAACAACTTCATCACATTCCTTCTTTATCGTTGGCAAAATATCTTTTGCGACAACCGGTGTTGCACATATAATTTTCTCAGCATCCATTTTCCTTACAGCTCTTATTGCAGCAATCATCGTGGATCCAGTAGCAATACCATCATCAACAATTATAACAGTTTTTCCAGAAACATTCAGAGACCTATTTTTCCTAAATTTTTTCAAATAATTATTCATTCGCTTACGCTGTCTTTCCTCTTCCTCACGAATATATTCTTCATCCACACCAAGCTGATTCACAATATTTTTATCAATATATATTGAACCTTCTTCTGAAATAGCGCCTATAGCTAGCTCCGGATTATATGGTGCTCCAAGCTTTCTAGATACAATTATATCCAATGGCGAATCAATAATCATTGCAACCTCATGAGCCACGACCACTCCACCTCTAGGTATGCCTAAAACCAATACATTATCTCCCCCATATCCTCTCTTCTTAAGCTCTTCTCCCAATAATCTACCGGCCTCAACTCTATCCCTAAATCCAGAAAATCTAAACATTAGGTCACCGATAAATAATCATTATTACTTGATTAATAATATAGTAGTTATCTATTTAATAAAATTTCCTTGAATTCTATTAGCATGCATAGAATATTATCAATCTATCATTGGTTAATTCAAGTAAATATATGGATATGCTCTGATATGATAAATCTGATAAAGTAAGTTTATATAAAAATTTGAGTAAATATTATTCGTGTATAGATATATATTGATAATAATTTTATTTTTAACAATTATCTTATTTGACTCGCCTCCATCTAGTAGATATACGTATATTATTAATGAAGATTTATCTATAGATATTTCCATAAATGGATGTCTAGATATAAAGTATTTTGATCTAACTATACCTAAAATGGGTTTTGCTTACTGGAAAAGAGGGTGGATTGATTTCACACATCAAAAATGGTGGGGTAAATGTAAAATTACCACTTTAAATAATAGTGTAATTGTTTCTGGTAATAATAGTCAGGCTTCCTATATTATACATATATGTAGGTTAAATAATAGAATGGCTTCTATAAATCTTTCAATATATTTCATAAATTTAAGTGAGATTGAGGCTGTTGCATGGGGTTCGTGGAACCTAGATCTAAACAGATGGAGTGGAAGGAAAATTATAATATACTCGTGGAGTGGTAAATCAGAGTTATATTTACCAGCATCATTTAAAATGACTACTATATTTTATGATGATTCATGTATTTCTGTCTCCTATCCATCAAGTAGAGGAATACTATCATTCATTAATCTCAATTTAAGTAAAACATCTATAGTTGATGAGAGAAGATGGGGAGACTCCTGCTTTTCTTTCCGCTACTATCTAAATTTGGATGGAAATAAATGCAAACTAAATATAATATTATATACAACCAAAAATATCGATAACTTATACTGGATATATCGTTCTCTAAAATTATATCATATATATTGTTCCACAATCGGCTTTCCATCAAAATTTTATAGTCTCTTTATAAATGAAAGCTTCTATGATGCATATATTTCTATAAGAGGCGAGATAAGAAATATTTTAAAGACTGTTAAATGCAACAATAAATGGATATCCGTAGAGAATAATAGAATTATCGATGAGGAGGGATATAACATATATCTTTATGGAGCAAACTATATTGGAATGGAATTTGGATGGTTTCATCAAAGTGAGAGAGATTTCATTTTAATGAAAAATTGGGGGTTTAATGTAATACGTCTTCCCATCGGATGGCAATATATTGAGCCCAGACCTGGATATATAGATGAAGACTATTTATTTCTAATTGATAGAATAATATATTTCGCCAAGAAATACGGGATCTACGTTATACTAGATATGCATCAATGGCATTGGAGTCCCAAATATGGCGGATGCGGTATGCCTGGCTGGCTTATAATGGATGCCGAAGACTATAGGGATGCATCTATAAAATTCTTTACTAATAAAGAGTATTGGGATAGGTTTGCAAATATATGGAGAATTCTCGCTAATAGATATAGAGATGAGTCAATTATTATTGGATATGATATATTTAATGAGCCAATGCCTAAATATAGTGTATTGCCCAAAAATATTCTTAAAAAATATATCTCCGATTTCTACAACTATGTTATAGATAGGATTAGGGAGATTGATAGAAATCACATTATATTATTTATGTCTATATGGGGTTCCGATAAGGATAGTGTTCCCACAATATTCGATAAGAATTCTATACTTAATATACATTATTATGTTGGAGATACGTGGGATGGGATAACTGGATATGAGAAAACATCATATAGTGAGTTGGAGAAAGAGGTAAGGGATTGGATTAATATTGCTAGAAAAGTGGGTAAACCTTTATGGATCGGGGAATTCGGTGTAGGATCATCTGCATATATGGCTGATAAATGGGTTAAAGATGTAACAAATATATTTGATAAATATGTGTTGGGATACTGTTGGTGGGCTTTTTGGAGAGATGCGTCTAAATTTGGTCTACTATATGTTGATGGAAGTGAGAAAAAACATATCATAAATATTTTGGATAGACCTCATATTTATAAGACCAATATAAATATAGTTAAAATCAACTTTGATCTAGAAAATAAGGCTCTTAAAGTAACATTATCCAGTAATTTTTCTATAGGATACATAGAAATATATGTCTCTAAAAGACATATAGAAGATCCTATAATCGTATCAAATGCTAGGATAAACTATATTGTTAGGAAAAATATTGTTCTCATAAAAATATATGGTATTGGAAAGCAGATTTACATAAAGATATTCGATAGAATGTATGATCCGAGTCCTAGACCTCAATACCTAGAAATAACCCTATTGCTTGTTTTTCTAATACTTCTGCTTTACATATTATTGAACATCTTAATCTATAATCGGCATCTGAGAACGAAATTTAGTAAAATGTAAACATTTATATACATTTGTAATATAATGTTATGTATGGATAGTATAGTTATTCCTGCTATAAGGATACCTCGTAAATTATGGCTTTTGTTAGAAGAACTTAGGAAAAAGAAAATGTTTGTATCTATGACTGAACTTGTTAGAGATGCTCTTAGAGAATATGTTGATAGACATAGAGATGAAATTGAACAAGATTTTAAGATTATAGAAGCATTTATAGAGTTAAAAGAGGATGATGAGCTTGAAAAAATAAGGGAGAAAAGGTTGATGGAACTTGCAGAAAAGCTACGCACTAGACACTAGCATACTTATAGTGCATTATTATAAGAGAAATCTTTCATATATTGTTGAGAAGGGATTTATTAATCTTCATACACTATCTGAAATATTCTATGTAATATGTAGAGCTGAGGGATTAGATAATGCAGTAAAATATGTTAAAGAATTATTAAAAATGATGAAGATAGTACCTTCTAATGAGCTGGTATATATAGCTGGTCAATTTAAATGTAAATATAGGATAAGTCTGGCTGATGCATGGACTCTTGCAACGGCGAAGGTAAAGAAAGTGCCTGCACTTTTTGCAGTTAAAGAAAAGGAGATAATAGATATATTTGATGAATTAAAGAGGGAAGTTGAAATAGAGTTTCTGTATGCTGATTAAACATTTTAATATCCTATCTATACTATCATTGGGTGATTGTGATCAACCCATATTATGTTTTATTAGATAATAATATTATAAGGATTGGAAATAATTTTCTGGAACTGGCTTTTGATTCAACTACAGGGTTTATTAAAAATATTGTAAACAAGGTTTCTAATACAAGATATGTTTTTAATAGTGGTCCACTATTTTATCTCTGGATACTTTTATGTGATGAAAGAGGCCTAAAGTCAATGCCCTATGCCTTATATGGCGAAAGTTATAGAGTATATTTTCCATATAGACTTAAAAGTTTTAAATATATTTATGGAGAAAAATCCGTTAAACTATTATTGAACTATATTTTAAAGTCTCGGATACATGTTCAAATATCTTTTAAACTAGGTTTGGATGAACTAGTCTACTCAACAATACATGTTAAAAATATGCTTGATGATATGAAATATGGCCAGATAGTTGCTGTAGGTTTCCCACAAATATATGGATTAAAAATCGGAGAAGACTATAGGGACGATATATTGGTTAGACCGAATAGATTCGGTGAGAAAATCATTAACCCAGTTGATAGAGATGGAACATATCATAAAAACCTATGTTATGGTGGACTCGCATCAATGCAGTGGATGGATCTATATGATGAAAGTGGTGGAATATATCTTGCTAGTTATGATAAAACATTATTGTTAACGGATTTAGAGACAGACGTCATGAATGAATCTAAGACCCTTAGGCTCGGTATAAGGAAATATCCATATATTCCACCTAGATCTGAATGGATTTCACAACCATATGTTATTGGAATACATTGTGGAGACTGGCATTGGGCTGCAGACAAGTATAGGGAGTGGTGTAATAGCTGGATGAGGAAACCAAGAATACCGGACTGGCTTAAGGATTTTGATGGATGGTATGGATTAGGTTTTCATAGACTTTTCAGAAATAATATTGGTTTCAAGGATATTCCAATGTTGTTTGAAGAGGCTAGAAGAATTGGTTTCAATCATATACAGTTTTGGGGCCAAATGGTTGGAGATACATGTTGCTATAGATTTTACTATCCAAATCCATTTCTAGGAAGCATAGATGAATTTAAAGATGGTATAAGGTATGTTAGGGAGAGAGGTGGGCATATAGGTTTCTACTACAATATACAGGCATTTGACCCAACTCTTCCAAATCTTCCTTCAGAGTATTTAAATAAAATTCCAAAGGATATTCCAATACCTGATTGGAGAGAGTTTAGAAAATATGCTCAGAGACAGTTTGATGGATCATATGTTGTACAATATCCTAATGAGGAGATACATGATGGATATAGGATAATGTGCCTATGTAGTAGGGGGTGGAGAAAATATCTTAAGTATTGGATTATAGAGAAATATCTTAAAGAATATGGAGTAAATGCTGCTTATATTGATCAGGTATTTTCCCCGCCAGTGACATACTGCTTTAATTTTAAACATGGTCATAGACATCATGGAGATACTGTTAGATGTAGAGTATCATTTATAAAGGAGATTGTAGAGGAGGCTACGAGGATCGATCCAGACTTTATTATAGCTATAGAGGGTAATGGAGATGCTATAGGACAATATGCACATCTACATCTTTATACGAGTTTTAGTACACAGACTAGATATCCATGTCCAGAAGTATTTTCATATACTTTTCCAGATTATATCATTATTGATGGGTTTGCAAATCCATGGTCTCAGCAGGCGATGCAAAACTATTATCCAGATATTAAGAGAGAGTGGAGTGAAAAAGATGTGTTGAATAGAGTATATCTGCTTGGATATAGGTTTGATATAACTCTATACGATAGACTAGGGCTTGAAGAAGAGTTTACAAAATATTTGATGGATGTAGTTAAGCTTAGAAAGAGAATTAAAAAATATCAATATGATTCAAGGTTTATAGATGATATAGGTGTTGTCGATAAGCCTAGACATGTCGAGGTAAAACTGTTTATAAACAGGTCTAAGAAATTTCTATTAATAAATTACTTAGATAATAGAAGTATCCCAGAAAATTTTGATATAAAGTTGGATCTAGGAAAGATTGGTATAGATAGGATAGTTAATGCAAAAATATTTTCATTAAACTATGAAGGGGATGTTGAAATAATTGATGATGATATGATTAAAGTTCCGGATACCGGAAGTAGAATTGGGTCAATAATATGTACATTTAGATAATTTAGTTCAATTATTTTCCCATATTTTTAACATATCCTTTCTATAGAAATAAATTTTTTCAAAATACCTTTACACTTTAAAATCATTTAATTTAAGCGCATCTATAAATTCACTTAGATTTCCAGCAATATTTATATGATAAAATGTATCTAGAACTGGAAGAACATGCCCTGTATAATAAACAGTTTTAGAGATAGTTTTATATCTTTCTCCAATCCTAACTTTTATCCCAATTCTTTTTCAACGATATTTCTCCAACCATCTTCTGTTAAATATTCTCTAATATTATTTGGGTTAAGTTTCTATCTATTCAATTTATCTCCGATAAGATGGGCTTCATACCATCTATTTATAGACTTTCTCGAAGCACCGACATTCCAATCATTTGAAACTCCCCTCTCTTAATAGATCTTTTTGTCTCAGCCAACCATAATTAATACTTCTAGACAACATTACATATTAACCAAATACAACAACGTTCTTTACAGTTATATGATAGTCTCTAATCCAGCCTAAAACGTTATGTGTATCAATATATCTATTTATACCCCTACAGAATGCATCTAACATTAAATATAGATGACTATCCACATTTTTTACACCAACCATATCTTCTAAATGATCCTCAGCTTAAGCGTATCCAAAACATATAAAACATCTATGTCACCACCATAAATATGTGGAACACCATATATATCCCTAATAATAACAACCTTTCTAGAATGCATTTCATTAAAGACGTACTCAAATATCGAACCGCCTTATGCTTGGAATAATATACCTACTACCAATACTAACAATATTCAAATCAAGAACTGGCTTAAAATATAGTAAGTATTCTATCTATATACCTATAGCTACATTAATATTATGCATTATTGCCCAAATATTGTGTCTAGCATTTCCTCTAACACTATTAACCTCAATATATGTATTATCAATAATTATAGCAGTTCCATTAGTAATACTGAAGATGGCGAGAAAATATATAAAATAATTTTTTATTTAAATTTCTTTTAACTAACCATTATTTGATGCCTAGGTTTGCTGACCATACTTATAACTATCTTTTTTAACCCCTTTCTCTTTCTAACTATAAGTCCTCTATATTCGAGTTTACCTAATATTCTACTTATCTTCGATTTTGAAAATCCTGTTCTCTTCACAAGCTCGCTTTGATATATCTTATTCCATTCAACAACGATTTTCAATACTTTAATTTCATCTTTATCTAAACCTTTTACTGCATTGTTCCATGAAACTATTTTTCCCTCCCTAATTTCCTCTATCCTAATCGGCATCTTAGTTTCACTTATTAGAAAATAGTATGCAATCAATAGTCCTAGAATAAATGAGAGTGAGGA
>Ga0190316_1000209_pt1 | contig 16373 bp, 25 predicted proteins | sample 48701112_MG_FD_161663 | JGI IMG/M metagenome (GOLD analysis project Ga0190316, IMG submission 161663) | Hydrothermal vent sediment bacterial communities from Southern Trench, Guaymas Basin, Mexico - 4870-11-1-2_MG | ecosystem: Environmental > Aquatic > Marine > Hydrothermal vents > Sediment ... | reverse complement strand
AGCAAGAAATGGGCTGTTGACATTGGGGCGGGCGGAGGACCCTTGTGTCGTAGTTGTTATAAGGGTTTATATTTGCTGTGAGCGTGTGGAAAGAATTTTTGACCTCGATATTATGGAGGTTTTAGTCTTGGGGTTGTGTCGTTGTGGCATGGTTTTAGGATATTTTGGACAGGGGATATTAGTTCTTTATTATTTAAGGTTATATATATATATATACATATATATGGATAAGTATCATATATATTTAGTTATATTTTTAATTATATGTTAGTAGGCTAGATTTTTATAGCCTATATTTATCTTGAATCTATATTGTAAGATAAATATATATACTTATTTGTAGGTAGTTGTACTGATAATATATGGTTTGTGGTTATAGTCTTGTTAAAATAAAAGAAGTTTGGTGTAGTGTAGGGCTTATAGTGGTGTGAGTGTCGTTGGTTGCTTGTTTAGTTACTTTTTACTTGATTTATGAATTTGGGTGGTTTTGGTTGTTTTCAAAACAAAAGAAGAGAGAGGGAGTGTGGTTTTAATACCTAATGATTAGGCTCATATTTCTTGCGTGAAAAGCTAGTGTAATATTGTTATACTATAGGTACTAGATTTGAAACATTTTGTTTTCTTAGGATTAAAAGTCCTATGCTTAGTGGTACAAGCTCTCAAATCTGTTAGGAGGCAGATTGCCATTTTAACATCTTCAGTGTTACGCTTTATGAATTAAGCTATCTTAACATAGGTTAATTAAGAGTACCGCTACTGTAATGAGGGTTAGGTGAGTTGTAATTGACAGTGATTGTAAATGTTGTGTGTAAATGGAGGTTGAATTTGTTAATGTTTTAACTCCCTGTGGGCTGAGTATTTCTAATCATCCATGATCGATTGTTTTTAATATATTATGGGCTGTGGGAGAGGTGGCGGTTAGAAGTTTTTGTGTAGATAGGGGGGTTAGGAATCATATTATTGCGTTGGCATGCAGGGGCATACCTGCTGAATATGCGTATGAGGAACTGGTTAAAGTTACTTTTAGGGCAAGCAGGGCGCTAGCGAGAGTAATAATGAAGGGGGATAGTTTTAGTATCGAGGGGAGGAAAGGCTCTGGGGCGGGGTTGAGTATTATTCAATTAATAATTGCTCCTCCTATGATTGCTCCGTTGGCTAGAAATAATATGGGGGTTGTTGTATTAGTGTCTTCATCTGAGGTAAATTGTAGCGGGAGGCTTCTGTTTGGGGAAGTTAGGGCTGTTAGGGTAAGACGCATTGAGTAGGCAGCGGTTAGGCCGGTAGCAATAGAGAATATTATGATAATTAGGGGGTTGGTGGGGTTGAATAGGGATATTTCGATGATAAGATCTTTAGAGAAGAATCCGGCCATGAAGGGTAGTCCGCAAAGGGCTAGATTGGCAGTTAGTAAGGCGGATATGGTCAGGGGTATTTGATTTGAAAGATTTCCTACTGTTCGTAGGTCTTGTGAGTGATGGTGGATATGGATAAGAGTGCCGGCGCATACAAATAATAAGGCTTTAAAGAGTGCATGTGTTACTAGGTGGAATAGGGCAAGAAGGGGGAGTCCGAGTGCGATTCTTCTTATTATAACTCCTAATTGACTTAGGGTTGAGAGTGCAATAATTTTTTTTAGATCACATTCCGCTATTGCATTTATGCCCGCTATAAATATGGTTAAAGTAGCTGCGCATAGGAGGAAAAAGTGGAATAATTGGAGTTTAGATAGAGAGGGGTAGAATCGAATGAGGAGGAATACTCCAGCTGTTACTAGAGTAGAGGAGTGGACAAGAGCTGAGACGGGGGTTGGGGCGGCTATTGCTGCGGGGAGTCACCTGGAGAAGGGAAGTTGAGCACTTTTTGTTATTGCAGCAATTGTGATTGATATAATGATTAGTGGGGAGTAGGGGGTTTCTCATATATTAATAATATTTCAATGGCCTTGGTTTAAAGATCAGCCAATTGATAGCAGGAGGAGGGCATCTCCAATGCGGTTAGTTAGGGCGGTGATTATTCCTGCTGCTAGAGATTTAGGGTTTTGGTAGTAGGCTACTAGTAGGAAAGAGGTGATTCCTAGTCCATCTCATCCGATTAGTAGTGATATTATGTTTGGGATAAAGATTAATAAGTTTATAGATAGCACAAATAGGAGGACTAGATAGGTAAAGCGTTTTAGATGGAGTTCGTCGTTTATATAAGTGGTTGCAAAGTGTAGAACGTTTGCTGAAATAAATAGAACTGTGGTGGAAAAAAGTAGGCCCACAGGGTCTATAATTAGGGGTAGGGTGAGAAACGAGGAAGGTATTGTTAGGATACTTCATTCAATGATTGTTGTTTTTATTTTTATTAAGAATCATATAGTATATGGGGTTAGAGCGAGGGTTATAATTCATAGTGAGATTCTAGTGATTTTTGAGAAATTTATGGATTGGGGCATGACCCAGAGTAGATATTCTACATTTTTGAAATCACAATTCAATGTTTTTATAAACTATCTAGGTAGATTAAGGATAAAGTATTTATCTATTATTGGGCCGAAACCAATATGCCTATGGCGCTTAATCAGTGTGAGGGGTGTTCGTCTGCATAGAGGGTTAGAAGTAGGCAGAAGATATATGCTTGAATTAAGCAGATTCCTACTTCAAAAAGGATATATAAGGTTTGGATTCTTAGGAGGATAATGAAGGATATGGGCGAGCTGAAAATGGCGGCGCTTGTATAGATTCCAATTAGTCCTAGGATGATGTGTCCAGCTGTAAGGTTAGCTGCTAATCGAAAAGAGAGGGTGATGGGGCGAACTCTAATTCTTAGGGTTTCAATAATTACTAAGAAAGGATTTAGTCAATTTGGGGCCCCTCCTGGAAGAAGGTTGGCGGTGAAAGATATAGGTGCGTGGGTTGCCCTGGATAGGATTAAAGATAATCATAGAGGTAGGCCCAGAGATAGGGTTATAATTAAGTGTGTTGATAAGCTGAATGTATACGGGATAAGGCCAATTAAGTTAGTGGCAATTAATAGTATAAAGAGTGCCGTGATGATTGTAGAGAATCTTTTTAAGTGCCCCCCGAATGTACGTTCTGTTTGTGAGCTCATGATTTCTAGGGGGTAGGAAGTGATAGATATTGTTTTGGAGGGGGATAATCAGTAAGAAGCATGTAGGGGGAGTAGGGCTATGAAGGAGGTTAATCAGAAAATAGGTGGGGAGATTTGGTACAGAGAGTTAGTAAAGGGGTCGAATGATGAGAAGATATCTATTATCATCAAGATTTGAATTTGATTCATAGATAGCTTTGAAGGCTATTAGTTTTATTAACTTAAAATCTTATCGGTTTATTAGTTTTTCCCTTATTAAGGCGAGAGGGGGGTTAGAGATGATTAAGGAGAAGTATAGAAATGTGAAGATTTGGCCTAGGAGGACATAGGGGTCTTCTACTGGTCGACCTCCAATTCATGTTAGTAGGATAGCGTTAGACCTTATTGTTCAGAATAGAATTTGATTAAGGGGGTAAAATGCATTTCCTCGTCGGGGTTGGGTGTTGATGAAGGGGACAGAGAATAGGATTAAAATAGCAGCGAATATAGCTACAACTCCTCCTAATTTGTTAGGGATGGATCGAAGGATTGCGTATGCTCATAAGAAGTATCATTCTGGTATAATGTGAATAGGGGTGACAAGAGGGTTGGCAGGAAGGAAATTTTCAGGGTCTCCTAGTAGGTTTGGATAGAACATTACTACAGTTGAGAGCGTCAGTAGTAGGGCGATAAATCCTATTGCATCTTTGACGGTGTAGTAGGTGTGGAATGGAATTTTATTTATATCAGAGGACACTCCCAAGGGGTTATTAGATCCTGTTTGGTGTAAAAAAAGAAGATGTAGTGCAGAAGCTACTGCAATTACTATAGGTATAAGATAGTGTAGGGCATAGAATCGGTTTAATGTTGCGTTGTCTACTGCGAATCCTCCCCATAATCATTCTACAATTATTGTTCCTGCGTAGGGAATTGCAGATAGTAGGTTAGTGATTACTGTGGCTCCTCAGAACCTTATTTGTCCTCATGGGAGGACATAGCCTATGAATGCGGTTGCTATCCTAAGGATTAAGATAATGACACCTAGATTTCATGTTTCTAAATATGTATAGGATCCATAATATATTCCTCGGCCTACGTGAAGGTATAGGCAGATGAAGAATCAAGATCCTCCGTTTGCGTGAAGGTTTCGTAGAAGTCAGCCGTAGTTTACATCTCGTGAAATATGGGCGACTGAAGAAAATGCCAAGTCGATGTGGGCGGTGTAATGTATTGCTAGGAACAGTCCTGTAATGATTTGTATTACTAGGCACAGGCCTAGTATAGACCCAAAATTTCATCAGATTGATAAGTTTCTTGGGGCAGGCAGATCTACAAGTCTGGCGTTTACAATTTTGAAAGCTGGGTGGGATTTTCGAAGGGGTCTAAACATAGTTGTATGGACGGAGTGGGCCTATGAAGGAGGAGGAGATTTTTACTACTGCGAGAAGTGTAAGGAATAGAACTAGCCCTAGAATTATTAGAGAGGGGATGTTATATATTCTTATTAAAGTTGTTACTCAGGTGGTTTGATAGGCGATAGTGTGTGTAAGGTAGGGGGAGTGTATAATTCATGGAGCGGTAATTAAGGTTATAACGAGGGTTAAGAGTCTTGGAGTAATGTTTAGTTGTTGGTTGGGTTGGATTGCTATAAAGTAAGCGAATATAACTAATATGCCCCCAATATAGATTAAGAATATTATAAACCCGAATCATGAGTAGGCGGTGCCTCCAGCAAGAATGGCGGAGGTAAGGGCGAGGGATATAATTCAAAGCCCTAGAGTTAGGGGCGTGTGTGAATTTAATAAGGCTAGGGAAATGGCTAGGGTAAGAAAGGAGATTCTGGTGATGAGCATTTGTAAAACAGGGATTTGAACCGCTGTCTACAAGTTTCAAAGGCTTGTGTGCACCTTACACTATTTTACAATGATCCTCATCAGTAAATGCTTAGGTAAAGGAAAATTCAGACTACATCTACAAAATGTCAATATCAGGCCGCTGCTTCGAATCCGAAGTGGCGGGTGGGGGAGAAGTGGTACATGAATATACGGATTAGACATACTGAAAGAAAGATAGTGCCGATGATTACATGAAGGCCGTGAAATCCTGTGGCGACGAAAAAGGTAGTCCCATAGATTCTATCTGCAATTGTAAAGGGGGCTTCTCAGTATTCTCCGGCTTGGAGGAACGAGAAATATACCCCTAGAGTTACTGTTAGTGTGAGGGCTTGAAGGGCGCTTTTACGGCTTCCTTCTATAAGGCTGTGGTGGGCTCATGTAATTGTTACCCCAGAAGCTAATAAGACGGCTGTGTTTAAAAGGGGGACTGCAAAGGGGCTTAGTGGTTGAATTCCTGTGGGGGGTCAGGAACAACCTAGTTCTGGAGTAGGTGCTAGTCTGCTGTGAAAGAATGCTCAGAAGAAAGCAAGAAAAAATATTACTTCGGAAACAATAAATAGGATTATTCCTCAACGGAGTCCTGAGATTACATATGTGGTGTGGTGTCCCATAAATGTGGCTTCTCGGATTACGTCTCGTCATCATTGGATTATTGTTAGTCCTAGGATAAGGAGCCCAATGTAAAGGCCTGTTGTTCCTAGGCCGTGGAATCAACCGGTGATTCCGAGGGTGAGTGTTAGGGCGCCTAGGGAGGCTGTTAGAGGTCATGGACTGGCTTCTACTATGTGGAATGGTTGACGTGGCATGTAACAAGAGGACTGGTGTCCGTTGGAAGAGCTACAAACTTCTGCCTTAACTCGGCCATCTTGTTAGGATCAATTTCAGTTGTTGTTTAAGGCGGTGGTAGATGTGATTTTTAAAGATTGAAAGATTGGGGGTTGATGTCATCAAATTATTGATATAAATAGTCCTAATAGAGAGTAAAAGATAAAGGCTGCTAGTAATCATCTTATGGGGGATAAATGTGGCATAGAAGAGCACTCATAGAGTAATTTAGGACTGACAATCCTATGTTATAAATTAACTAGTTCTTCAGTTGGCTAGAAGGAGTTTTCTAATTTTTTTTGTTATAAATTGTTCTGGTGTTTCGTGTTGTGTGACTCTGTCTTGTATTAGGTTTTTGGCGAGAAGGAATTCGGAGTCTGGGGCTGGATTTTCTTCAATGTCTTCCTTAAAGGAATTGATTCATCTTGTAAAGGCGTTGTAGGAGACGGCTTCGATGGCGATGGGCATAAAGGAGTGATTAGATCCGCAGATTTCTGAGCATTGTCCGTAATATACTCCTGGGCGGGTGATTGTTACACCTACTTGGTTGAGTCGACCGGGAATTGCGTCTAGTTTAATCCCTAGTGCGGGGACAGCTCAAGAGTGAATTACGTCCGCGGCGGTGGTGAGGATACGAATTTCTAGGTTTACTGGTAGTACTACTCGGTTGTCTACCTCTAGAAGGCGGAATTGTCCGGGGAGAAGGTCTTCTGTGGGGGTTATATAGGAGTCGAACTGTACTTCGTGTTGAAAGTCCGAATATTCATATCTTCAATATCATTGGTGTCCGATTGTTTTTATAGATACTTGTGGGTCTCCTACTTCATCTATAAGGTAGAGAAGTCGGAGGGAGGGGAGGGCAAGAAATAGAAGGATGACTGCCGGGAGGACAGTTCAAATAGTTTCTACTTCTTGGGCTTCTAAAATATTTCGGCAGGAGTATTTATTTATTATTAGGGCAATTAAAGCGTACCCTACAAATGCTATAACTATTGTTATAACAAGTATTGCGTGGTCGTGAAATCCAATTAGTATTGATATAATGGGGGAGGCGGCGTCTTGAAATCCTAGTTGTCCGTATAGTGACATTTAAGGGGGCCGGGTTTGCCGGCTTGGGCCTAATTAACAGTTAGGTGCCTAATTTGGCTTCAGCTTATTTGTTTAGGGGGTTGTGATGGCTGGTTGTTCGGGCATGTTATGGTAGTCTGGTGGCAGAAGATCTTGTCATTCTAGTGAAGTGGGTTGGTGTGAGGAGGTGATTACAGGGCGTTGAGCTGCGAATGCTTCTCATAGGATGAATATAAAGAAGAGAGTAGCGACGAGGGAAGTAATTGCCCCAATTGATGAAACAGTATTTCATTTAGTGAATGCGTCGGGGTAATCAGAGTAACGGCGGGGCATACCTGCTAGGCCAAGTCAGTGTTGGGGGAAGAAGGTTAGGTTAACGCCAATGAATATTAGATAGAAGTGGACTTTACATCATCGGTGGTGTAGGGTAATTCCTGTCATGAGTGGGAATCAGTGACAGAATCCAGCGATTAGGGCAAAGACGGCTCCTATAGAAAGGACGTAATGGAAGTGAGCTACTACGTAGTAAGTATCATGAATAATAATGTCAATTGATGAATTGGCGAGTACAATTCCTGTTAGGCCTCCTACGGTAAATAGAAAAATGAATCCTAGAGCTCAGAGTATAGGAGCTTCGTATTTCATTCGTCTTCCGTGAATGGTGGCTAGTCATCTGAATACTTTAATTCCAGTAGGTACGGCAATGATTATAGTTGCAGAAGTGAAGTAGGCACGGGTGTCTACGTCTATTCCTACTGTAAATATATGATGGGCTCATACGATGAATCCTAGGATTCCAATACCTAGTATAGCATAGATTATCCCAAGGGTGCCGAATGCTTCGTGTTTTGCGGAGTAGTGGGTTACAATATGAGAGATTGTTCCAAATCCAGGTAGGATGAGTTGAGTCACAAAATTGGGTGCTCTTTAAGCCGTATGTAGAAATTATACGGCTTTTTGTTTATTAATTTTTCTTATGGTCCGTGTTTTAAATTTTAGTGTTAAAGTGAGTGCGCAAGTGGCGATTATATGGTTATGGGGTATGTTATAATTTAAAGTCGATTTTATTATGATGACTTTATTAAAGTGGGTTTGGATTACTATTTTTTTTATTGTTGTTATAGATTTTTTTCTGGTTGGGGTTTGTTTTTTTAGGGAATTTAATTTATTGTTAAAATAGGTGGGCGGGGTTATAAGTTGTCATTTATTTATAATGTTGATGTGGGGGGCTGGTGTTGCATGTCCGACCCTTTGTTTAAAGGTCTTATGATTGGGAGTGTGGATTGTGTTAGTGCGTAGGTTGTAGGTTTGGTATATTCTATGGATTTGTTTTATAATTATATTTAAATATAGTATTATTGGTTGGTTTAGGTTGAAACGTCTTATCATAACATACGAATATATACTTCTGGGTGTCCAAAGAATCAGAAGAGATGCTGGTATAGAACAGGATCTCCTCCTCCTGCTGGGTCGAAGAAGGAAGTATTAAGATTTCGGTCTGTTAGGAGCATAGTGATGGCTCCTGCAAAGACAGGTAGTGAGAGGAGTAATAGGATTGAGGTGATCATTACTGCTCATACAAATAGGGGTACTCGTTCTATCCGGAACCCTCTTCTTCGCATGTTTATCACAGTGGCGATGAAGTTTACAGATCCTAGAATAGAAGAAATGCCTGCTAAATGTAGTGAGAAAATTGCTATATCTACGGAAGGTCCAGCGTGTGCAATATTGCCCGCGAGGGGAGGGTAAATTGTTCATCCGGTTCCGGTTCCTTTTTCTGCCGCTGCTGACATAATAAGAAGAGTTAGAGCGGGGGGGAGTAGTCAGAATCTTATGTTATTTATACGTGGGAAAGCCATATCAGGGAGGCCTAGTATAAGGGGGATTAGTCAATTACCAAATCCTCCTATTATTACGGGTATAACTAAGAAGAAAATTATAAGGAAAGCGTGTGCAGTAACGATAGTGTTATATAGTTGGTCTCTGCCTAATAGGGCTCCGGGTTGGCCGAGTTCTGCTCGAATGAGGATTCTCATAGATGTACCTAAAAGTCCTCCTCATGCTCCGAAAATAAAGTATAGTGTTCCAATGTCTTTGTGATTTGTAGAATATAGTCAGCGCATAAATTAGGGTTAGGGCTAAAGGAACGATTCCGATAGTTAAGGTTGATAGAACTAGTAAAACAACTCTGCCCTGGGTTATTTTTTTAGGGGAATAGGTGTGAGGTGTCAGGTTAGAGTTTATGAAAATGGAGAGGTAGTAAAATAGATTTATTAGGGATCCAATAATTAATACTAGCGAGATAAAGATGAAGTTTATGCTTATTAGTTGTTCTAGAAGGGCTCACTTAGGCAGAAATCCTAATAATGGGGGGAGCCCTCCTAAGGATAGTAGAAGTAAGGCTACTCTTGCGGTGGTTATGGGGGATTCTTTGAATATAGAGGATGTATTTCGTAATGTTGTCTTTTTATGTATAAATCTAACTATTAGTGCAGCGGTGATTATAATATAAAATACTAGATACAGGATTATGAGCCTTTGGCTTATTAGGGACGCTGCGATTATCCATCCTATGTGTCCAATAGAGGAGTAAGCTATGAGGGGGCGTATTTGGGTTTGGTTGATCCCCCCCAGTCCGCCAATTAAAGCGTTTAGACCTGCAATAGTTGAAATTGTTAAGAGGCATAGGTGGGGTGTTATGGAGGAGAAAATTATAAGAGGAGCAATTTTTTGTCAAGTTGTTAGGAGGATACATGCCGGTCACCTCAGTGAGGATATAACATGCGGGAATCAAAAGTGGAATGGGGCTGCACCCATTTTGATAAGTAGGCTTGTGAGTATTAAGAGTGTTGCCATGTTAGGGGGGATAACAGTAAATAATGGGGTTATAGTGCTAAGGGCGGCTAGGAGTAAGATGCCTGACCCGAGAGCCTGGGTCAAGAAGTATTTGATTGCGGCTTCTGTCTCCTGGTTCGAGTGCGTTTGTGTCATAAGGGAATAGATGTGTTCGGTAAAACTGTAGGTAGAGAGTAGTTTGTACAGTTTTTTTTTTTTTTATTAATTTAGTTTATGTTAGTTGGATGTATTTTCCATGTTGTTGTAAATATTTATTAATTTTTGAATAAATGAAAGTAGGTTAATTTCTAGTCCGGCTCATAGCATAATTCATTGAGGTGAGGAGATTGAGATTAATGTGCCGGAAATTAAGGTTATTATAAATAGAGATGTAGAGGGTATGTTTGACATCATAAGAGCGGGAAAGGAGTTGAGCCTCTCAAAATTGAGATTAGAAGTCTAATTTTGCGCCTGCCCGTTCTAGGTGCCTCAGTCTAGGGATCCTTCATGTCATTCATGTAATAGTCCAATAATTAGGATTAGAAGGAATATTGTGCCTCTGAAGAGAGCTTCTACGATTATGTTGGATTTTAGTCTTAGGGGAAGTGGTATAAGTAGTACAATTTCGATGTCGAAGACGAGAAAGATAACTGCTAATAGGAAAAATCGAAGTGAGAAGGGTAAGCGTGCAGAGTTTTTTGGGTCAAACCCGCATTCAAATGGAGATTTTTTTTCTCGGTCTTCGGTTGAGCGTGAATTTAGGATAAAGATTAGGAGTATGAGGGCGGTTGGGATAATAAGTGCAATAAAGGTTGAAATATAAAATAGGTTCATTGATTTTGATTAGGTATTGGGGTTGTGCACCCATATTTAACATCATCAGAGTTATCCGTTCATCCGGCGCAATACCAAATAAATATAGTTATAGGTAGAATAAGGAGTATTGTGCCTAAAGAAAATGGAAGGAATGTTTTTCAGGTTAGGGACATTAAGAGGTCATATCGTATACGAGGTAGGGTGCCACGTGCTCATAGAAAAGTGAAGGCGATAATAGTGGTGCAGGTTACTAGTACAATGTCTTTGATAATTAAGGGGGAGTAGATTATAAAGAATAAAACTCTAGTTAATAGTCTTATAATAATAATGTTTATATATTCTGCTATAAAGATTAAGGCAAAAGTTCCTCCTCTGTATTCTGTGTTAAACCCTGAGACTAATTCTGACTCTCCCTCTGAAAAGTCGAAGGGAGTTCGATTTGTTTCTGCGAGGGTGGTAGTAAATCAGGTTATTATGAGTATGGGCAGTATGATGAGAGGGGGTACTAGTTGTATTGAAAATATTTCTAATAGATTTAGGGTATGTATTATGATAAGAGGGGATAGTAGAATTAGGGCTATTCTGACTTCGTATGAGATTGTTTGTGCTGCCCTCCGGAGTGCTCCTAATAGGGCGTATTTTGAGTTTGAGGCTCATCCTGCGATGAGGGTAGTGTATACATTGAATCTAGAGATACATAAAAACAGAAGAATTCCATAAGAGATAAATATTGATGGGCTTGAGTGAGGAAACAGGGGTCAAAGTATTAGGGCTAGAAATAGCCCTAGGGCTGGGGCGAAAAAGAAGGGGTATGTATTTGCGAAAGTGGGGGAGGTGAGTTCTTTTGTAAATAGTTTTATGGCGTCTGCGAGGGGTTGGGGGATGCCTATTAAGCCTACTTTATTTGGTCCTTTCCGTAGTTGAAAATATCCTAGAGCCTTTCGTTCAAGAAGTGAATAAGGCTAGAGTTATATAACTGTATGGGGGCAGGGGTACAGTTAGTATTAAGATTGTTAGTGGTTTGTATAAAACAGATATGTGGTTATTCATTTTAAGTATTTAATCTCAATAATAAAGAATGCTATTGCGAGTAAGGCTATGATGTAAGTGATTAAAATGTAAATATAATTAGAGAGGTGCATTATCAAGAGGGAGTTTCCCATGTTTAGGTCTTAAATCTAAGGCACTAATCTGCCATCTTGATGGACCTATATTTGGTTAGTGATAGGCACATAGACGAGTTGAACGTCTTTATTAGGACTTTCAAAGTCCTATGTTTCCAGTAAACGATGGGCCGTTCTCCTCAGGAGGTATCCTTCTTCTTAATTGCAAATCAAGGGTTCTGTATAAACTAGGGGGGAGTTGTATTAGAGGGTGGAATATTTGTTCCTTGGCTTGATCCTAAATCAAGAGCACTAGTCTGCCAACTCTCTAATAGTGTGTTTTTGCTTATATTTAATTATTGTTATATGATTTCATGTAGGATATAAAATATATGTTGGAGGGTCCTTTCGTACTAGTCAACATAAAGATGTTTTAAAGATAGAAGCTAACCTGGCTTGCGCCGGTCTGAACTCAGCTCATGTAAGACTTTAATGGTTGAACAAACCAACTTATTTAAACTGCTGCATTTAATAGTTGTCTTAAGCCAACATCGAGGTGCCAACCCTCCCCGTCAATTTGGACTCTCTGGGGAGATTAGCCTGTTATCCCTAAGGTAATATTTTTTATATGGTCTTTTTAGGATCTAATTGTTGAATTTATTCTTTAAATTAAGGAAGGTTTATTTATTCCTTAGTCGCCCCAACTAAACTTATTTATATAGATTTAAATATTAATATTTAGAAATAGGTATATTTTAAGTGAAACTCTATAGGGTCTTCTTGTCTTTTAAGGGGAGTCAGGCTTCTTCACCTGAAGATTAATTTTTAGTTTGTTTTTATGAGACAGCTGGTCCCTCGTTTATCCATTCATACGAGCCTACAATTAAAAGGCGAGTGATTATGCTACCTTTGCACGGTCAGGTATACCGCGGCCGTTGAAACCTTAGTTCACTGGGCAGGACTAACCTCTTATGTATTGAGCAAGAGGCAATGTTTTTGTTAAACAGTCGAAGACCTGGTTTGCCGAGTTCCTTATAAAGATTTTAAGGTGGTAGTGTTTATTTATTTTTTATAATATAAGTGAGTTATTTGTGATACTAATCCTTGCATAATATAATAAGTGTGTGGGGGAGGCTTGATTACTTTCTATTTTTCTATTTTGTATTAATTATTTAAGCGGGAGGAGGTAATTATCTATAATGATTTATGTAAATAGCTGCTGTTGGGCTTATGTATTGGTAAAGCTTGTGTTTTAAGATTAGGGGTAAAATAGGGCTAGGCCCCTATTTTTTGAGATTACAAGAGTATGAATTATTTACTTTGATAAATTTTGAAAGTGGCCAGCTATTATTGAACGCGGCTAGTATGTAGCTTCTTAGATTAAATCTTGAAATTCTGTTGCAACAGAAAATTTTGGGCTCTTAGCTGTTTATTCTAAGCTCGTTTCAATTTCGGGGTTGGTCATTAGGTTAGTTGTTGCAAGGCCGTGATGCAAAAAGTAATTGGGGTGCAATAGTTTTTTATTTTTTTATTTTCCTATGCAGTACTATGGAGTGAATTGGAATCTATCGCTAATATTTAGATTAATGTTTTTATTAAGGTTGAAGGATGAGTGGGATGAATCAAGCTAGATCTAGTAGATCTTCTTCTCAGTGTAAGTGGGTAGCATGTAAATGCTTTAGCTTGATAAGTGCAACTTCCGTTACACTTACTATGTTACGACTTACCTCCCCTTTCGGCGAGGGCGACGGGCGATGTGTGCACATCTCAGATTACCTAATTCTAAGAAATATTTTAATTTTCTTTTACTATTAAGTCCTATTTCATAAAATATTTTATGTTTTAATTCATTATTTATTTAATGTAGCCCATCTTCTCTACTGCATAGGCTGCACTTCGACCTGACGTCATTGGTAGGCTGTCTTGCTTACTTTCCTTGCGGGGTAAGCTCCTCGACGGCAGTACACAGGCTGAATTCTAGCTGTAGTAGGAATAAACGTGGATTATCGGATGAAGGGACAGGCTCCCCTAATAGGGTAAGATACCGCCAAGGTCTTTAAGTTTTAAACATGTGTTCGTAGTTCCCAGAATTTTGTTTATGGCTAAGAATAAAAGGGTATCAGATCCTTGTTTTGGTCTTAGCTTTCATATAAGCATTTGATATGGTGGGTAGGGTGTTTAAATACTCTTATTGAACCACTATATTTATTGATTAATATCATTATATTATCTGAATGTAATTTTCTTGAGTCTGTCGTTTAACCGCGATTGCTGGCACGAATTTGATCAACTCTTTATTCAATCTCCGAGTCTTACTTTAATAATTTCTTCAGGGTTTTTTACTGCGGGCGCGATATTTTAAGAATAATGGGGAGTCCTTAAATTTTAGGGGGGTTGCATTTAGAAGTGGGGGATTGTTACTCGCGGGGGTGAGTTATCTTGCATGTATATTTAGTTGAATAAGAAAATTTGGTAGCTAGAGTCAAACTATGTAGTAAGGGAAGGTTATTCATGTTCGGGGCATGAGCCCGAGAGCTTTGTTTAGCTGACCTTACTAACAGGGGAGATAATCTCATTTTCAGGGTATGGGCCCGACGACTTATTTTAGTCTACCCTACTGTGATTCCTCTAATTTATTTAGTCTTTCTGCTTGGAAGGCGGATGTACAGGTATACTAAGGAAGCTGAGGCCTTGGTAATTTATACACTTTTAAAGTTGCAGTTTAATGTTGTTTTTCAACTACAAGGCCATATTCATAGTGTGATGGATTCTGGGGCGGAAATAAGAGTGAGGATAGGGATGGCGTGGGCGATAATGATAGAGTAGTTACGTGGGTTAATTAGATTGAGGGGTTTAAGAAATGATGGGGATCAGCCATGTTGTGTGGCTGTGTAGAGGATTAGGGAGTAGGCAGCTGCAATAAATACAGTAATGGCAATAGGGGGGGCGAGTGCAAGGGATCTTTTTAGAGCTCTTGAGATTAGTATAATTTCTCTTAGAAGATTAATTCTTGGGGGGGCTGCTATGTTTGCTGCTGATAGAAGGAATCATAGGAGGGTTATGAAGGGGAAAAGGTTTAATAGTCCTTTTGTTATATATATTCTTCGTGTATGTGTAGTTTCATAGGTTATATTAGCTAAAGAAAATATAGCTGAAGAACAGAGTCCGTGTGCGATTATTATGGTGAGAGAAGAGGACCATCCTCAGTTTGAATTAGATATAGTGCCTGCAATTAAGAGGCCTATATGTCCTACAGAAGAGTAAGCGATTAGTGATTTAATGTCTGTTTGTCGTGTACAGATTATTCCTGTGACGCAGGCACCTCATATTGCGATGGAGGAGATTAGGGGGGTTAGGGGTGCGTTAGTTCATACTAGGGCTATAGAAGTGCGTAGTATGCCGTATCTACCTAATTTTAAAAGAATTGCTGCTAGAACTATAGAGCCTGCTACGGGGGCTTCTACATGTGCTTTGGGGAGTCAGAGGTGGGTAGTGAATAAAGGTATTTTTACTATGAAGGCAGAGATTGTTATTAATCATCATAGTGGAATTAATCTGCTGTTTGTAACAGGGGGGTTTCACATAATGATAGAAAAAGACAGGTGGTTATTAGTTTGGTATATTCATATAAGTCTGATTAGTAGTGGTAAGGAGGCTGTAATTGTGTATATTATTAGGTATATTCCTGCTTGGAGTCGTTCTGGTTGGTATCCTCATGCGATAATAAGAAGTATAGTTGGGATTAACGAGGCTTCGAAAGCAACATAGAATATTATTATGTTGTTTGCGGAGAAAGTGATTAGTAGGGTGAGATTTAATATAAGTACTATAGTTAGAAAATATGCAGGTTTGTTTTTGTTAATTAGGATTCTCTGCCTAGAGAAGATTATAAGGGCTGTGATTCATAGAGTGAGGGTGATTAAAGGGGTATTTAATGTGTCTATTATGAATAGCGGGGAGGACATCGATGAGTGGTTTAGTATATTATAAGAAGAAGAGATTCTTATAAGTGTGAGGATTATAAGTGTGTGAGCTGAAACGTATCATTTTAATTTATTTTTAAAGAGAGGTAGGAGGAGCAGTCTAGTAGAGATAGAGATAATTTTTAACATTTTGAGGATATAATGGTGTTAAATAGATCGTTTCCGTAAGATCGTGTTATGGCTACTAGGCAGGCGAGACCTAGACTTGCTTCACATGCTCCAAAGGTGAGGGTGATGAGGGAGAAAAATAGTTCTTGTGGAATTTGGACGATAATTAGTAGGGTTAGTGTGAGGATAACTCCTTCAAGGGCAATTAAGGCTATTAATAGGTGGCGGCGTTGAATTACTATAGTGGTAATTGACCTAATTGTTATAAGGGGGATTATGTAGGATCTAGATAGTCGCATAGCTTAAGGAAATAATGTATTTCTTCCTCTGGCTTACAAGACCATTGCTGAATCAGCTTCTTAAGCGTATCAGGTAGCAGAGCGTCTCTGATTGACAACTCCCAAAGTTGTTATTTTAAATAAATTACTTCCTGTGGTAATATGTTTTAAGGGTTTATATTTGCTGTGAGCGTGTGGAAAGAATTTTTGACCTCGATATTATGGAGGTTTTAGTCAAATAGTTAAATTTTCGGTTTTTTGGTGCAAAAATTGTATTTGGACCCCCTTTTTTTGTATTTGGGCTGTTTTTGCTACCTATTTTTAGGGTGTTTGTTTGGGAATTTTAGTTGTTCGAGCGGCGGCAACCCTTTTTATTTCTGAGCCAGGGGG
>Ga0190316_1000207_pt1 | contig 16384 bp, 17 predicted proteins | sample 48701112_MG_FD_161663 | JGI IMG/M metagenome (GOLD analysis project Ga0190316, IMG submission 161663) | Hydrothermal vent sediment bacterial communities from Southern Trench, Guaymas Basin, Mexico - 4870-11-1-2_MG | ecosystem: Environmental > Aquatic > Marine > Hydrothermal vents > Sediment ... | reverse complement strand
AGCAGAACCTGAAGGAGCTCAACCACTTGTAGGTCAAATAATACTTGAACAATTAGACCTTATAGTTGATCCAAGCACAAGAAAAGTTATACCCAATCCAAGATCACCCGAGATGCCTATGATAGAAGTTTTATAAAATTTAGTTAATTTATAAAATTCTTGCTTATGACAATTAATTTATGATAATTAATTTTTGTATTTTTTTAATTTCTATAGTTATTTAAATATTATTTTTATTTTTATATTAAATATCATTTGATTTATTTAACAATTTGCAAATTTTTTAAAAATTCAAAATATAAATATTTATAACACTCCATTTTTAATCAGCTATTGATAACTTTTTGAGTTAATTTTTTTAATGCATAACTTTCAAGTAATTTTTTTAAAGTTTTTTTATAAATTTAATTTGACTTTTAATTATATTATATTTTTCATATTCACTTTTAAAGTCTTTATTTCTAAGCATTCAATTTTTTTTCATTTTTTTCTATATTTCTTTTATTTTGCTTCTTTTTTCTTACGGAGCCAATTTATTATATCCTCATAAAGCCAACCTATACGCCGATCGCTGAGTCGAAGAGGCTTCGGGAATTTTCCTTTTTTTATAAGGAAATAAATGGAAGACCTTGGAATGCTGGTTAATTCCACTACCTCATTGATTTTTAAAACTTTTGATTTTTTTAAAAATTCTTCTTGCATTTTTCAACCCCCTTCTTATTGAAATTATTTGAGTTTATTAAAATTTAATAGTAAAGCTATAAAAAAATTTTTCAAATTCCTGAATACAAGATTTTTTCTTGGAAAATGGATTTTCAGTTTTAAAAAACTTCTAAAATAACAGAATTTGTAGAAAAAAAGTTCCAATGAATTTTTTATCGCTTCTCTTTACTTTTTAGGGATTTCTAAATATGGCTTTAAATATGGCTTTAGTTGAAACTTCTATTTTATGTCTTCTTTTAAACTATATTTTTTAAGAATTTTTTAGTTCCCTTCACCATAAAATAAAATTTTGCTTTTTAAGACTTTCCTATTCATGGAAGGGACTAAAATATTTTTTTCTTTTATGTAAGTATATATTATTCTTTGATAAAGTAAATACTACTGAGAATTTTTTCTAAAAAATAATAGACCTAGCAAGTGTTATTTTTTCAATTATTAATATTAAAATTTTCCCTTTATATCTTTTATCTGGACTTCTTGATAAAGAGCATTTAAAAATTTTTAAAATAAAAAAGGACATTCTTATTATTTTCTTACAAAAGGGAATTGTCTGCCAAAGTCTTGACAATAACTTCATCTATTATGGTTTTAATGAGGAAATAAAAATAAAAAATTTCAAAATAAAAACTGTTATAGCTTGTATTTTAGAAATTTTATTTAGATTCCTACGAATTCAACAAAAAAGACCTATGCGTTTTATCTTAAAAATAAGGAAAAGGAAAATTTCAGATAAATTTGATGAAATTGTCAAAAAAATATAAGCCTCTTCCCCATGATTTACCATACCTTTATATTGATGAAGAATTCATTTTTGTTTGGAAACATAAGTGGGAAAAAGAAGCAAAAAAGCTAAAAATTCAAATTGTTATAACTTCACCTAAATGGATTGAAAAGTTATTTATTTATTATCTTTTTGGTATCACTCGAGTTGTATTTTTAGATGTTGATATATTTTTTTTATTGTTTTCAAAATTATTTTTTAGGATTAAGCACTTTTTGTCTTTTAAATTATTTAAAATATTTTGAAAAAAATAAAAAATCTATTAAAGAAATGATAAATAAATTTTTACAAAAGAAATTAGCTGAAGGTTTTTTGATAAAAAAAAGATTTTATGTAGAAATATTTTAAAGGATGTAAGAGAAATTATAAAAAAATTAAAGGGAAGATAAAATACAAAATAACAAAAAATTGTTTGATGTGTAGAAGACCTATTGGAAAAAACTGTTTTTGTAAAAGGTGTTATGATATAAGATATTTAGGAAGAGAATTTTTTGAAGCATTAAAAAGAAAAAGATATCTTGAGAAGTATTTTAAAGGTATTTTATCTGAAAATAAAAAAAAGAAGTTAAAGAATTTTTAAATGAAAAATTTAAAAATAATTATAAATTTGAAACTTAAGAAGATTGTTTTAAAAATTGGATCGATTTTAATAAAAGGACTCAATGGCAATATGAAAAGAAAGTAAATAAAGAAGAAGAAATAGAAGTGTCCCACCCAACTGTGTAAATTTTAAAAAAGTAATAAGATGAAAAAAATTACAAGAAGGAGGGTGGGCACATGGCAGAGGTTAAAAAGTATCTAATACTGAAGAAGTGCAGGCAACAATAAAACAGCTTGTTAGGCAACTCTTAAGGAGCTATTGAGGCTGATTTAAAAGAATTTTTAGGTTATAAAAATATGAACGATTAGATATTGAGAACTAACAGAACGATATAGTTCTAAAACTGTTAAAATATCTTTCCAAACCTTTAAAAATAAAATTTTTCCGAGATCATGAAGCTGGGTTTGAACCTCAAATACTAAAGAACCTCAAAAACAATGTCGGATTAACTTGAACATCAGATTATAGCCCGTTTTCTAAAGACATGATTACTAAAGATATTCAAGAAATTCTTTTAGAAATGTATGATTTTGATATGAGTTATCATTAATCTTCAAGATAACAAATAGGATATTTCCAAAGATAAAGAAGGTTTTAGCAGACCACTTAAAGAGAAATATTTTTTAATTTAGGTAGACTCTCTTTTTTTATAAAATTCAGGAGAAGAGGTAGGTTAAGAGTAAGGCTGTTTATGTGGCAATAGGGTCAGATCTTGAAGGATATAAGGAAATTTTAGGATTTTGGACAAATGGGAGTGAGTCGAACCGATTTTGGGTAAAGGTATTAAATGACCTTAAGGCAAGAGGGATTAGGGATGTTTTTATATTTAGCATAGATGGTTTAAATGGATTGGAGAAGGCTATAGAATCAGTTTTTCCGCATGCAGATATTCAGAGGTGTGTGGTTCATCAGATTAGGAATTCATTGAAGTATGTGGCTTGGATTATCCACTTTGGAGGAAGCAGAAAAGGAGTTAGAGGAATTTTCTGCTAAATGGGGTAAAAAGTATCCACATGTGGTGAAAAGTTGGGAAATAATTGGGGCACTTACAGCATTTTTCAGATATCCATTAGAGATAAGGCGGGTTATGTATACTACAAATATTATAGAGAGTGTAAATAGCAAATTTAGGAAAGCAACAGCAGGAAGGAGGGTATTTCCCACAGAAGAATCTTTGTTAAAATGTTTATATATGGCAGCTATGGAGCTGGAACGTAAATGGACCAAGATTAAGGATTGGCCACATATCTACAGCCAGATAGTGATTTTATTTGAGGATAGGCTATAATAAAATTTACACAAATGGATGGATAGTCCCGTATGTTCTATTATCTTATTTTTCTAGGAGAAAATGTATCCGATTTCTATTCGACTACTTCTTTCAACTCTTTTCCGAGTATAAACTTAACAACTTTTTGCAGGTATGACAAGTTCTTCACCTGTTCTCGAATTTCTTCCCTTTCTTTCTTTTCTATTAGCCACTTTAAAAGTTTCAAAACCAACCAGTTTTACTTCTCCATTAATCTTAAGTGCCTCTTTTACAGTTTCAAGAAAACCATTAAAGCATTTTTCAGTATTCAGTTTTGTGTTTTGAGCTTTTTCAGCATTACTTTAATAAGTTCCCTTTATCTATATTCCTCTTCTAAGATTTTTTCTAACTTCACTTATCTTTTTACTGCTCAAAAAATAAATAATAGCATTCCGAAGTCAAGTGATTACAATAATTCTAAAAACTGAAGCAGATAAATTACATCAAGGATTGGCTGTGGCTTACATACTACGATTATAGAAATAACTATAAGTTTTAAAACAATCAAAAATACCTTTTGAATCTTTAAAGATAAAAATTCCGTAAGAGTATAATGCAAAATTTAAGCCTTAAATAGCAAAAACTAACAATGTTGGATGAAATTAAGTTTAAAATAATAATTCTATTTGAAGATAAGCTATGAATAAAATTAGCAAAAAGTGAATACACTCTTCGCGTAATTCGACATCAAAATACTTTCTTCTGACTGGATCTTACTATAAAGTCAATAAACTCATCACTTATACTTATAGACCATTGTCTCCGTTTTTGTTTATAATATCCTTTAGTTATTACGAAACATTCTAACTCTCTACTAAGAGGTTTATACTCCACACCTGATGGCGTATTTTGTTTATCAATTATTTCTCCAGCTATAGCAATGCCTGAATTACATTGCGTATCAGCTCCATCCGAATAAACGACTATTGCTCCTGTAAGCAGACTTAAGTCCTTACAAGCTTTATCCAAAGCTTTACCATAAGGCCAATATGAAGGCACAAATATAATTGAAAATTTATTATTTTCTTGTGCTGGCTTCTTAATAGCATTGGCTATAATGGGAATTGTAACTAAAGGATTGTAGATATCCAAACAAACAAGAACTTTAAAGGGACCATATCGAGAAATATAACGTCTTATTTGATTTGTAGCAGGAACGTTTATTTTCTCTCCAAGCTTTAAAGCACTAGTTCGCTTTGCATGAAAAATAGGTGACATAGTTGTTCCATTTTTTTCCCATTCTTCATCATTGTGAAAAATAAGTGAAAAGTTATAATAAACGCTTGGATCATGATATGTTCCTGCAATTAAATAGATACAATTTTTATAATTTTTTAATTTCTCTTGTATTTTTTCTTTTAGAAAATTTTGAATTTTAAAAAATTCAGGTCTTGTTTTAAGAAATGACGGATGAGGGTAAGCGAGCTCATTTATAAGAATAAAGTGAGGATTTTGGGCTAAGGCTTGGTCTAATATTTTCATAAAATCATCTATCATCCCATCATGATAAAAACTGCTTAAGTTGCGTGTAATACCGTATGGAAGAATATGTACATATTCCTTTAATATATGTTTAGGAGTAATATAAGATATAATGCAGATTTTTAATTCATCTAATTCATCAGGTTCTTCTTTTACAGATAACCCAGATGGTATGTCAATCAGTTCTTGAGATCTAAGTGTTCCCTCAATAATAAGTTGTTTAAAAGCCTGTAAAAAAAGATCAAATTTCCCACTTACTTCAAACCCTCTTTGAACTTTCTCTTCCAGAGAAAATGTCTTATAAGACATTTATTTAATAATTTTGTATTAAATACTTATAAAGTTTTTTAAACGTTTTTTGAAAACATTCCGCGAACCACTTGTGCAAAATATAAAGACGGTATAAAAGTAGTTTTTTCTTCTTCATTATAATACCCCACTCCTACAGCTAAGCCTTCGGTAGTTGTAAAATAAACTCGGAATAATCCAATAGAAGGTACAAACCATTCATCAAGTTTGCATGTTATAAGCCATTTTTTTTGTTTAAATTTATTAGAAATTGAAAAAGCTCTCTCCACAGTAGTGAAATAGGTATGCAAAATATTTGAGTTTTCAATAATCGCAGTTATAACCGCTTGGGTATCCTCTCTATATACTTCATTTATCAGGAGCCCTCTTATATCAGGGTCATTAGTATTTACCACATAAATGTTAACATCATATTTTTCTTTTTTATAAGAATTTGTGTTATATCCTATGTTAGGCAAATATTGATCTACGAGAAATTTATATATTTTTAAAACTATATTTTTACCTATCTCACCAGCTTGCTGAAATATATCTAAAACTTTTGATAATTCTAAACTTTTACTTGTATTATCTTCAAGTTTAATTCTTATCCAAACTTTAAAACATTTATTTTTTTCTTTAGGAACCGAAATACTCGGCCTTACTAATGCCCAAGTATTTACAAGCTTGATAGAGAATTGAGGATAACTTATATGAATACATTCAAGAGGAGTAATCTTACCAACTTTTTTCCCTGAATGTAAATGAGTTATAGACTTTTTATCAAGATCGAAAATTTCTTTTAATAAATTATAAATACATTCATCATCTGCTAACTTTTGAGCAATACTTAAACCTTTGTCACTATTACTTATTATAGGCAAATTCCATATTATTCCACTACTAATTATTGGGTAATTCCATCTACCCATAATTAAACCTCATATTATATTATTTTTGCAAACTACAAAAAATTGTATTGGAATTTTAATTAAAGTCAATATATTTTAAAAAATTTTTTTAGCTTTTTATAACTTTATTAATTTTATAATAAATATTATTACCTAATTGTTCAAAAAGATAAAAGATTTTTTGACATAAATGTCAATTGTGTATATATGGATAATTAACTTCTATTTTGGAATAAGTAGTAATTGATTTTTATTATACCTTCCTATTCCGATAGACGAGTTTTCACATCTTTAAAATCTTCTATTTTTTCTTTCTTAAAGTCATATCAATTTTCCCATCTTCAGTAAATTTTTGGATTTTTCTCACTTAGGAAGTTTTTTATCTCTAAATTTTTTCGATTTTCAAATCCTTTAACAAATTTCATATACACTTTAATTATATTCCTTTTAAAACTTAAAATAATTGTAACAACTTTGATGAGATTTTATTTAAAGAAAAAAATAAAAATTCATAAAAATATCCTGAATATATGGAATACTTTCTCAAAAAACAGAAAAATTATTTTATATTTTCAAAATCTCTAGAAAGTGTTAATTTATAAACCCAAACAAATATTTAATTTAAATTTTAAAATTTTAAAAATTCAAAATGTAGTTTTTTATTTGATAAATGTAATATTAAAATAATTAAAAGACTAAATTAAGTTTTCTTTTTATTGAACAACAAAATTTTTTATAAAATTATTAATAAAATTGATAAGTTATTATCTTTATTCATGACTGATACTTCATTTGATCTAAAATCAAATAGTTTTTATTAAATCCGAGATCACTAAACAAAAAGCAGATTGCAATTTTTTAATTTTATTATCAGATTTATGTGATCAATTGACATAATTTATCTTTGTAATTAATATAGATCTATGTCGATACTTAGTTCACTTTATCGAATTTTTGATCCGCTCAAACCTCTAAAAGGTGAAGATTTAGAATATCTTTATGTACCTCGTAAGACACCGATTGCTGCAAATTTTGCAGATACCATCCGCATGAGCGGTGGTGAAATAAAAGCTGTAATTACTGGACAGCCAGGAAGTGGTAAATCTACTGAATTATCTAAAGTTGCACAATTATTAGAAAAAGAATTTTTTATTGTTCAACTCGATGCCGAGGCTCGGTTAGATATCTTTAATGTGAATCATTTAGAGGTTTTAATTGGTGCTGTTGCTACTATGTATAAAACAGCCGAGGATAAATCGATTCATATTAATCAGAAACCTTTAGAAAAAATTGCTCAAACTTTAAATAAAGTTACTAAAAAAAGAGATATTTCATTAGAATTAGAAGCTCCCAAATTGCTTCAAATGGTAGGAATCACATTTAAATTTGGACTTGATTGGGAAATAGTAAAAGAAATTAGTATTGAGCCAGAAATAAATGATATTCTTTCTTATATTGATGAGGCTATAAATGAAGTAAGGAATACTACAAATCGTTTACCTCTTTGGATCATAGATGGCTTAGATAAGATAGAATTTGATATGGCAAAAAGAATATTTGCAGAAAGTCGGCTTTTAGTTTATCCTAATTGTCCTATCATTTATAGCAGTCCCTTTGCTCTTTTTCATTCACCTAATTTTCAAAGAGTAAGGAATTATTTTTCCTCAACAGCTAGTTATGAAATTCCTAATATTCTTCTTTTTAAAAGAGAAACAGGTGAACCTATCAAAGAAAATTATGAATTTTTCTATAAAATTATAGATACTCGGCTTAAAAAAGTAGGTATAAAAAGAGAAAATTTTATAGAAAATGAAGCTTTAGAATTATTTATTCAATCGTGTGGAGGAATAATAAGGGAGTTTATTTATTTTATACAATATGCTATTCAAGAACTTCAACAAAGAAAAATGAATAAAATTGATCTATATATTGCAAAAGATGTCATACAAAGAGTTCAAAGGGAGAAAATAAGAGGTCTTACTAAGGAACGTTTAGATATTCTGTGTCAGATCTATAAAGAAAAACCATCTATTTTACCTTCAGAAACAAAAGAAGGATTAATCTTTGAACTTTTACAAAACCTTTATATACTTTATTATGAAGACAAAGAACCTTGGTATTTTATCCATCCTGTTTTAGAAACATTTATTAAAACACAATGTCCAGAATAGGTTTTATTCAATCTAAAAATTTTAACGATTTATTCAAAAAAGAGTTAGATATTCTAAAAGTAGCTATAGAGATGAGCGAAGGAGGTGGTATTTATTTTGTTGAATTTTCTCATAAAGAAGTTTTATATCAAACTGTATTTTTCTTAGCCAGTAAAATATTAAACCAAGGCAGATCTATTGAAGAATTTTTACTCAAAGACAGTTTACCCGAGGTTAGAAATAAAAAAGAAGTTGTTTTTGTCTATACATTTATTGAAGATATTAAAAGACCTGACCCTATTACACCTTCAGAAGAGCTTCTAAAAAAACTTAATGCTATGAGGGAAAGAATTGCCTCAAGTAAAGAAGATTTTGTATTTTGGGTTTATAAAGATCATGTTTTGTTATTCCAAAAAATAGCAAAAGATATATGGGTGGCAAAAAGAGGATTTTATTCTTTTATTTTAGGACCAGAGCAATTGCTCGAGCCTCTATCTATTTCTAAAGAAATTACTCCAGTTGAAGCAGCAAAGTTATTAAATCAGGCTGTAAATTATGAAAGACAATTAGAAGATAGAGCTATATCTATTTATAAAAAAATCCATTTAGAAAAAACTTTAGTTTCAATATATGAAAAACTTAGTCTTCTGAAACAGGCAGAAATACACAAAACCAATCTTTATAAACATTATAAGGAACTAAAAGAATTAGAGACTATCAAAAAAGAATATCTAAATTTAATGACAAAGAGATATGAATGGCTAGATTTTAAAGGCATCCGCCAGATGAAGATAATTGTTAAATTTCGATTGGAGGAAATTTTTGTATCACCAAGGTTTGAAAAGAGTGATATACCTATTGGAGCTTGGTCCTTGTTATTTAAAGCTCGTGCAGTAAATGATTTTGATAAGGAGTATATTGCAAAGCATAAAAGTGAACTTGAGAAGGTCAAGCCTTATAGTGAGGCTTCAATTATTAGTACCTACCCCCCTAACCGTGCGATGCTTATTAAGATGAAAGAAAGTTGTGCCCCGATCTTTATGCATACTGATTGGGCGCTTCAAGAAGCATTGAAGCCAACGGATAAAAAAGCATTTAAAAAGCTCGAGGCTGAAGCTTGGGAAGACTTTCTTGATATGTGTGTTATCCAAGCTGGCCTTCGGGTTTACTTAAATATTTCTGATCTTCTCAAGTCAAAAAAAGCGGTAGTATTGGGCGACCCAGGATCAGGTAAAAGCACTTTATTGAAATATTTAGCTTATAAATTATCTACTAAACCTGAAGAGATTAGCGAGCTTAAAGATTTTTTACCTATTTTGTTTTCTGTAGCTGACTATGCAATACTCCAGCGAGAGAAGGAATTAAGTTTAGAAGAATATTTAAAACAGAGATTTTCTGATTTTTGGCCTATTTTTGAAGAATCTATTAAAGCAAATAAAGCTCTTTTTCTTATAGATGGTCTTGATGAAGAAATAGATAGTGAAAAACGCATTCAAGTTGTAAGAGCAATAGAGGAATTCGTTTCAAAATATCCAGAAAATAGGTATATAGTCACTTCACGTATTGTAGGTTATTCTGTAGCTCCTTTATCTTTAGGATTTGATCATTTCATTATAAGTCCTTTTAATGAAAAACAAATATTTGAATTTTTGTTGAAGTGGTGTGAAGCTATTGGAGATGGAAAAGAAGCAAAGGTTCTGTATGATATTATAAAAAATAATCCTTCTTTATTTAAATTAGCTACCAATCCCCTCCTTTTAACTATTATGGCTTTACTTCATCATCAAGGTGGAGCAAGGTTACCTTATCGTCGAGTAGATCTTTATACTTATATTATTGATGCCTTAGCAGAGACATGGAATAGGGTAAGGAGTTTAAGTGGACGTCCCATTGATCTTTGGCTTGGTCCAAGAAGATTAGATAGACATTTAGCTGAACGTATTCTTGCCCCTATTGCTTTTGAGGTTCATCAAAAAAATCCTGGTGGTTTAATAGAGAAAGAATATTTAAAAGATAAAGTAGCCTCTTATTTTATTGAATATGAAGGTCTTGAGAAATCAAAGGCAGAACAAATTGCTTATGATTTTATAAAATTAATCGAAGAACAAGTAGGTATTTTGATAGAAAAAGGAATAGACCGCTTTGCTTTTACTCATCTTACTTTTGAAGAATATTTAGCAGCTAGATATTTAGCAAGTTTAGAAAATGTAAAAGAGAAGGCTTTAAAATATCTTTATAATCCCCATTTTGAGGAAGTTATTCTCTTAACAGCAGGGCTGCTTGCTGGAGAAAGAGCAGAAGGTTTTGTCAAAGCAATCTATGAGTATGATGGTGAATTAGATAAAGTTTTGAAAAGAAGTCTGATTATGGCAGCCCGTTGTTTAGGAGATGAGGCAGATGTAAGATTTGAATTAAAAAAGAAAATTTTAGAGAATTTAAAAGAGACTATTTTAACAACACCTTATAAAAAATTAGCAGAAGAAATTGCTTCAGTATATGCAAGTTTGTATCGATCTAGTTTAAGAAATTTTATAGAACCATTTATCTGTGAAAAATTGTTAGATACATCTCCGGAACTTGGATGTTTGGTTTTAGAGAAACTGAGAGAGGTACCTCTCTCAGTAATCCCGATTATTAAGAAATGGATAGCTAAAAAACAGTTTGAAGATTTAAAAGAATTTTTAAATACTTTACAAAAATTGGACAATATACCTTTGGAAATAATTTCTACTCTCGATGAAAAACTTGAAGTTATACCTATAGAAATAAAGTTAAAAATTATAGAATTAAGGCTTATACATAAGGATAGAGTATTAAACAAACTTTCTATTTTTGAAAAACTATTGGAAGACAAAGATCCTTTAGTTCGTATAGTTACTGCTAGTATTGTAGCATCTTTTGATCTAAGACAATTTTATGAAAAAGCAGTACCAATTATAAAAGAAGCAATTAAAAGCAAAAAACCAGAAATTAGGCATTTTGTAATGTATAAGCTTTTTATAGCAAAACTTTCTTTTTTAAATAAATTAAGCATTCCTATGATGAAAAGTATTATGGGAAAATTACGTTTGCTAGGGTTAGTAAAAAAGCTAAAAGTTACATCTAAATATACTTTTGAGACTTTACAACAAAATTTAAAAAATCCTGATCCGAGTGTAAGATTAGATGCTATTGAAGAATTAATAAATTTAAGAAAAATCTCATCTAATTTAGTTAAAATTCTTTTTGAAATGACAAAATCAAATTATAACTCATTTATTAGAAATCGTGCCTATGAATTGCTTTTGCAAATTGCTTTACTTCGAGGACATGATAAAATTGATTATTACTCCATATAGAGATGATAGTTCACTTTATTACTTAAAGAATCTATTCCTTAGAGAAAACGAAAAGATGTATCTGATTCATCTGAAGTTAACAATTCAAAGATATCTAAAATTTCTTTCCTCAGATGTATGACTTTAAAATGGGTTTTTAATTTTTAAGATTACAGATTTAATCTTTCTGAATGTTTTTATTTTGGGTTTTAATTAATTGATACCACTGATTGATTTCTGATAAACTTAACCATTTACAGTTTTCTTCTCCAGTCCATTGAGAAGCTGTTATACCGCGTAAATAATGTAAATAACAATATTGACAAAATGTAGTCCATTTGCAAGGTTTACAGATAGAATATTCAGGAGGTCTTATTTTAGAAAAAGCAAAAGCTAAACAGTTACTAAATATTTTATTTACATCTTCCTTAAAAAGAGAGCCAAGCATTGCTTGCTTTTCATCAAATGTTACATATGGACGGTTCGTTCTTTTGGATCTAAATCATAACTTCGCTACCCAGCTCCACAACCACCTAGTTTTTTCAAACTACTTAAAGTATCTTGACTAAAAGAGTGAAAAAATTTTCATATTTTTTGTTAGTTTCTTTCGGTTTCAAGAACCTATTTGGTTTCATAATCCTACAAGTTTAAAAGTTTGGGCACCTCTTCCAAAAAGTAAAAGAGGTGAATAATTGAACATCGTTGCTCTATTTTATCTTTCCCGCTTCTGAATCAATTGATTCTTTTATAGACTCTGGTAAGTTTTCAAACTTGATTTTCTATTCCTTATCTGTCATTGGTTTAAACTCCTTCTATTTTCATAGTGGAAATTTTCCCTTCCCTTGCCATTTTATAAAGAGTATTTTTAAATATTTTGCGGTCTCCTCAAGGGTTATTATTTCTCCAAAACCTTCCATCATAGGTTTATTTCTTTTTAAACTGCCAGAGTTTATCATCATTTTACATTACATAACAATTTTGTGAGAAAGGAAATCAGAAAGTCAAGTTCTTTTTCAAAAATTTTTTCTTTTCAAGATGGGTGTGGAAGGGCTTCACTGTCATCAATCCAGTAAAGGATTTAAAAAGATTTTTATTTTCCCTGCTTTCTCTCGTGTATGGGCAGGTCGGAGGGACACTTTAAAAAAGCAAGTATAACCTTCCTAACTGTTCCCACCCATAGTGTCCGCCTGCGTTCCTTCACGAAGAACCTTCCTTGCATATCTTTCCTTCAGCTCCTTTTCCAGACCGGTAAGTATAATCTCGGTCATTGACTCACCTTTATCGGCATAAAGATCCACATAATTTTTCAATTGTACATAAAGTCTGTGAGGAATGAGAAGATTAAAACCAACCCTTGGTTCCCTCTTGCTCCTGCGTCTTTTTTCCTGTTTCCTCGGCTGAACACCTGAAGAAAGTGCCTGTTTCCTGAGCAACTGAAGCAGTTCATTGAGCAGTTTAATGTCCACTGAGCTGGTGTGGTGTGTGGTGTGGTTGCCGGGGTTATCACCGTTCACTTTCCGTGTTTTTCCTGGCATTAGATTTCCCTCCTTTTGCTTTTTTTTCTATATATATTAAATTTTCAGCACCTGAAACCGGGACCAGCCCTTCTATTCAGATTTTAAAAAGTTGTATAATCTAGCAAAAAACAAAGAAACTTACTGAGAAAGTTCAAAAAAGACAAAAACCGGTCTTTCTCTCCCTTGTCATTCCTTACATACAGGAATTTGACTTTTGTATGTATATATAATATATTAAATTTTATAGAGATGGTGTGGTAAATGGTGTGGTGTGGAAGATAGTGAGCTGAAATTTAGTAATAGAGAGGGAGAGATGAAAGACGCATTGGACTCAAAATCCGCTGGGAGTTAATCCCGTGCGGGTTCGACTCCCGCCCTCGGCATTTTATTAAATTTAAAAATCATTTTTTTACTTTATTTAAAGTTTTTGCAATTTCTTCCTCTTCTTGAGGATATTCATATGTTAAAATATTTTTCAATTCTCTCATTGTTACCCATTGTTCCCAATTAATAGTTAATCCTCGTTTTTCTGCTAAATTAATTACATCTCGCATAAAAAGTTCTTCTACTTCTTCACCTTGAATTAATAAATAAATTCTTAAAAGAGAGTTTTGAAAAACGATATGCTATAGTATCAGCTTTTTCTAAAATCTCATAGTGCCGAGAAATATTTTCTAAAAGATACTTATATCTTTCTTTCAGAGCTCTACTCCTTCTTGTAAAGCAATTTTCTCAATATCTCTTTTAGGATCTCTTTCTAAAATTATATCGATTTTTTGTTCTCCCAGCTTTTCCCATAATTTAGTCAAAAATTTTAATTTTCTTTCTAAAAGATTGTCTTTAAATACAGGTTTAATATAAAGATCAATATCTCCTCCTTTTCTTTCAAAATAAATTCTACTTCCAAAAAGGGATGTTTCGCTTAATTTGGATCTTTTCTTTTAAAGAAAAACCAATATAAAAGTGCAGGAGTTTTTATGAAAATTCGTAAAAATATTGCTGAACCTATTGAAAACAATGTTATATAAGGTATTGCATTTTCTGAAAATTTCTTAATTTTTTTCTTAAACATAATATTGAAACCTCTTTTATGTATTTTTAAATAATTATAATTTCAAAAATTAAAAAATGAAGGAAAAAATTAAACTTCTTCCAATTTTTCTTATGCAACCCATTCCTTATTTTGGAGAAAAATTAAATGGTGAGTGGATTGTGGAGCCAAAGATCGATGGATGGAGATTACAAATAATAAAATATGAGGATGGAAGAATTGAATATTGGGGAAGAAGGCTTGAAAAACATCCAAATTGGACAAAAAATCTTTCTTATTTAAATCCTTCCTTAAAAGATATTCCAAATGGAACATTACTTGATTGCGAGCTCTATTCAACAAAAGGAAGAAGAGGGATTCCGTCTGTTTTAACAAGGACTAAAAAAGCAGAACCACTAATTTTTGTTTTTGATATTATTTTTTTGGATAATGAATTTTTAGGAAATAAACCACTTAGAGAAAGAAAAAGGATTTTAGAGTTGTTAAAATTAAATCTACCTATTTATTTAATTGAATATAAAAAATTGGAAAATCTTGAAGAATCTCTTAAAGAAAATCTCGAAAAGGGTTACGAAGGAATAGTATTGAAAAATATGGATTCTCCTTATATTATTTCAAAAGAAGCTCCTATAGCAACTCATCACTGGCGAAAAATGAAGGGGTAAATAAAAATGAGACCAGTTGGACGTTTTCAAGTAATGGCTACATTGCAGGCAGCAAGAGCCTGTGCCCTGGGTTATTCCATTGAAGAGGCAAAAAGTTTTGGATTAAATAGAGCTATATTTTATGCTGCAGCTAAAAGAGGATTTAAACATTTGAGAAGACCAACAAAGCTTACATTGCCTAAATGGAAGTTAATTCGTAAATTTCCAAAAGAAGATATCGAAAAAATAGAAAAAAGTTTTTCTATTGAAAAAATCGGAGATGAAATGGCTTATTGCGTGAAGATTAAGGATAAAAAATTTTTTGTTATTGGAGATGAGATCCAAACTCCAGAGGAATTTAAAAAACAAATAGAATCTCGTTTTCAAGGAAAGTTTGAAGAAGCATGGAAAGAGGCATTGGAAATCGTAAAGAGTTATGATAAAGGGGTTTTACTCTCTCAAAGATACTTTTTTGAAGTTGTTTATAAGCCAAGAAGGGATGAGCTTGCAAAAAAATGGTCAGAAATGGTTAAATAAATCTTTTTTAAAATTTCAAAAAAGATATGTAAGACCCAAAATCAACTAATGGTTAACCCCATGCGAGTTTGATTCCTGCTTTCAGTATTTTCAAAAAAATATAAATTCTTCTGATTAAATCCTATTTTTATCTTTTTCTCAAAGATTTCATCTTTTGATAAAATTTTGAAATTATATTCACCAAATTTTACATAAATTAATTTTTCCCTCCCCCAGGATTCTATTAATTTTGTCTCCCCTAAAAAAACATAATCAGCTTTTTCTGGGTTTATAAATAAATCTTCTGGTCTTATACCAATTACTATTTTTTTATCTTTTATAAGATATCTTTTTTCATCAGGAATTTTTATTTTTAAATCTTTTATTAAACCATAAGCTGAACTTTTATCTTCTACTACATCAACTACAAAAAGATTCATAGGAATTCTTCCTATAAACTGTGCAATAAAAATATTTTTTGGATTTTTATATAATTCTTCAGGTGTTCCTACCTGTTCTATTTTACCATCTCTCATTACAGCAATTCTTTTACCAAGACTCATGGCTTCAACTTGATCATGGGTTACATAAATTGTAGTTATCCCAAGCTCCTTTTGAAGAGATTTAATTTCAGCCCTTGCACTTATTCTTAATTGAGCATCAAGATTTGAAAGAGGTTCATCTAAAAGAAATACCGAAGGCTTTCTTACTAAAGCCCTTGCAATAGCAACTCTCTGTTTTTGACCACCGGAAAGTTCTGCTGGTCTTGCTGTTAATAAATCTTTTATATTAAGCATTTCAGCTACTTTCTCTACTTCTTTTTTAATTTTATCTTTATCCATTTTTTGTATCTTTAAAGGAAAAGCAATATTTTCAAAAACACTCAGATGAGGGTAAAGAGCATAGTTTTGAAATACCATAGCAATATTTCTATCCTTAGGAGGAATAAATACATTTTTTTCTTTAGAAGTAATTAAATTTTCTCCAAAGTAAATCTCTCCTGAAGTGGGTTTTTCAAGACCAGCGATTAAATTTAGAAGAGTTGATTTTCCGCAACCACTTGGACCTAAAATCACAAAAAATTCTCCAGCCTG
>Ga0190316_1000205_pt1 | contig 16448 bp, 13 predicted proteins | sample 48701112_MG_FD_161663 | JGI IMG/M metagenome (GOLD analysis project Ga0190316, IMG submission 161663) | Hydrothermal vent sediment bacterial communities from Southern Trench, Guaymas Basin, Mexico - 4870-11-1-2_MG | ecosystem: Environmental > Aquatic > Marine > Hydrothermal vents > Sediment ... | reverse complement strand
CCTTAAAAATGATTTTTTATGCTTAAAATTAAAAACAATTATCATACTGTACGTAAGGTCAGTTACTATATTTGACCGTTTTCTTTTAAAGTTATTACGGAGTTGGAGAGATTACCTTATCTTTCTTTTCTGAAAGCTTTTAAAAATTTTGGGGGAATGTTCAAAAATTTTAGCTCCAAAAATTCTCTTAAGATAGGCAAAAAATTCCCAATGTGGTAATTTTTCCTTATGAAAAAATTTTTAGTAGATAGCATGCTAGGGAAATTGGCAAAATGGCTGCGTCTTTTGGGTTATGATACCATATATACCGACATAAAAGACTACAATAAACTTCAAGGTTTTTTACAAAAAGATTACATTTTTCTCACACGTCAGCATAAGTGGATACACTACCGGGTCCTTAAGGACCAGGCTATTTATCTAGTGCAGGCCAATGAACCCAGGGCTCAGCTAGCTGAAGTAATGAAAAAGTTTAAATTAGAGTTTTCTCCTCAGAGTTTCTGTTCAAGATGTATTATATGTAATGTAGTATTAGTAGAAAGACAAAAAGAGGAAATTGAAACATATCTACCTGAATACATCAGGCATACTTTTAGTCACTTCAAAGTATGCCCTCGCTGTAAAAGGGTTTATTGGCCTGGCAGTCACCAAAAAAGAATGCAAGAATTTTTAAAAAAGATTATCTCTTAAAAAGCTCCTGAACCCCCAATTATCATAATCCATAAGTCTTCAGTTTTTTATGAAGATGACTTCTTTCTAAACCAATGGCTTGAGCAGTGAGACTCACATTGCCTTTATATTCCTTTAATTTTTTGCGCAAAAATTCTTTCTCAAAAATGGCCTTGGCCTCTCTAAAATTATCCACCTTGAAAAAATCTATCTCTATGTTACCCTTTCTCTGTGCTATACTCTCAGGAATATCTTTAGCAGTGATCACCTCGCCAGAGGTCATAATAACTAGACGCTCAATAATATTTTTTAACTCCCTTACATTGCCTGGCCAATCATATTGTTTTAAAACTTGAATGGCCTCTGGGGTAATTTTTTTTAAACCCAAACTGCTCTCTTTGGCCATTTCTTGCAAAAACTCTTCTACCAGCAGTGGAATATCCTCCTTTCTTTCCCTTAGGGGAGGAATCTCAATAGGAACCACATTTAGACGGTAATAAAGGTCTGCTCTAAAGTTGCCTTTATTTATCTCTTCTTCTAAATTCTTATTAGTAGCAGCCACTACTCGCACATCTACTTGAACAGTTTTTATCCCTCCTACCCGCTCAAAACGCTGTTCCTGAATTAATCGCAAAACCTTCGCTTGAGTCTTTGGACTCATATCGCCTATCTCGTCCAAAAAAATTGTGCCTCCATTAGCTAGGTCAAACTTACCTTTTTTCCGAACATAGGCACCAGTAAAGGCTCCCTTTTCATAACCAAATAATTCACTTTCAATCAATTCATCAGGAAGAGCTGCACAATTCACTTCAACAAATGCCCCATTTGCCCGTTTACTATAATAATGGATAGCTCTTGCCGCTAATTCCTTTCCTGTTCCACTTTCTCCCTTAATAAGGACCGACGCATTCGTAGGAGCAACCTTTCTAATTTGTTCTTTTACTACCTTGATGGATTCAGTTTCACCACTAAGCTCACATTTAAAGAAGGCCTTTTGTTTTAAGGCAATATTTTCTTCTTGCAAAGAAGACATCTTCAAAGCATTCACTATAGGAGGAATAGTGTTTTCCCAAGAAAGGGGTTTTTCAATAAAATCATAGGCCCCTAATTTCATAGCCTTCACTGCTGTTTCTACATTGCCGTGACCTGAAATCATAACTACTTGAATTTGGGGATATTGTTTTTTTATTTCTTCTAATAGTGTTAAACCATTGATATCCGGAAGCCAGATATCCAGTAGAACCAAATCTGGCAATTCTTCTTTAATTTTTTTAATTGCTTGTGAAGCATTAAAGGCAGTGATTACTTCATAACCTTCATCTGAAAGAATGCCTGTAAGGGCTTGACAGATAGGTTGTTCGTCATCTACTACTAAAATTAAATATGACATGTTTTTATATTATCATGACCTCAAAGGGAGTTCAATCACAAAGATACTTCCTTGAGGATAATTGTCTTTAACTCGAATAAAGCCTTGGTGGTCAGAAATTATGGTATGAACAATAGTCAACCCCAATCCTGTGCCTGATCTTTTAGTAGAAAAATAAGGTTCAAATAGGCGCGGCTTCAATTCATCAGGAATGCCTTGACCGGTATCTTTCACTTCTATTCTAACAATCTTAAAGGCAGAATCATGACTTATAGCCACCTCTATTTTACCTTGGTCACCAATAGAAGCAACAGCATTATCTAAAAGATTTAACAAGGCTCTTTTTATTTGCTCTCTATCAAACAAAAACTTAGGGACAGAGGTAATTTGATTTAACTCAAATGTAATATGAAGATGAGCACTTCTATACACAGCTAAAGCTTCTTCAATCACTTCAGCCAGATTATTAAGAGTGAGATTGACCTCTGGTAACCTGGCAAGGTTAGAAAACTCATTTACCATCTTCTTTAAACCCTCTACTTGCTTAACTATCATTTGAGTACATTCATCAAAAACGGATTCGCCTTGAAATTGGTTTAAATAACGCCGTCGTAAGCGCTGGGCTGAAAGTTGAATGGGAGTGAGAGGATTTTTAATTTCATGAGCAATTCTTCGAGCTACCTCTCGCCAAGCAGCCATCCGCTGGATTTTTTCTAACTGGGTAATATCTTCGAACACAAATACGGCCCCTAAAGGTTGACCTTGTTTATCTTTAAGAAGGGTGGTGCTAACCACAAGAGTAAGAAGCTTACCATTTATTTTTAATTTAATTTGTTTTTCCAGCTTTTCAGATATTATCTGACTAAACTCTTTAAATTCAGGGAAAATCTCAGCCAGGTCTTGAAATGGTCTTCCTACTAAATTACCTGCCTTAACTCCTAAAATTTCTTCTACCGCAGGATTAACTGTAATAATATAACCAGAAGCACTGGTGGAAATCACTCCTGTCCTGATGTTTTCTAAAATGGTCTTGGTATATTTATGACGTCTCTCGATTTCTAATTTCTGTTCCTGTAATCTCCCATAAGCCATTCTTAAATCAGTAACCATTTTGTTAAAAGAATCCACTAGCATTTTCACTTCATCTGAGGCTTCCACCTCCACATTTACATCCAAATTACCTTTAGCCACTTCTTGCGTGGCTCCAGCTAAGGCCTGAATAGGAATAGTAATCACTTTAGCAATGCGGAAACCAACCCAAGTGGCCACAAAAATCACCAAAAGAGTGATAACTGAAAAAATAATAAAAAGGCTCCATTTCAAGGGATTCACAAAGAGAAATAATTGTTTGTAATCTTCGCTATTCTTCCTTATTGCCTCCAGTTTTTTTACTAAATGTGGAGGTATTAACCTTCCTACTACCAAAAATCCCCAAAGACGACCTTTCTCTAAGGGAGTAATAGTGTATGCCAAATCCCCATAAGGGAGCGATTTAACCAAAGCTACCGGCTCTCTGGTTTTTAAGGGTTCAGCAAGATCATTTTTCAAATCTAAGTTTTGTTCTACAGGTTTTCTAGTTAAGCTTACCAATGGTTGAAGTTTATAATTATATACTTGAAGTAAATCCAAATTATATTCTTTTAATTTTGGTCTTAACTTAGATAAAGATACATTGTCAAAAACCAATTCTCCATCATTAATAAAACCTCTCTGAAAAAGCTTACTATAATGGATTAAATCATCAGAAGCTTGTTTATAATAAATATGTCCTATTTCTAAGGTTTGATTAATGGCTTGTTCTACTTTTATATTAAACCAATAATTAAAGCTAGAAAATACAAATTTTGCTGCTACCCCAAAAAGCACCATTGTAGGCAAAAGGGAAAGACCTACAAACAAAAGCACCAGTTTGGTTCTTATTCTACTGCCCACAATACCCCTTTTGCGTTCAGCAATCAACTTAACAAAATTTCTAGTTACCAGAAAAACAAAAAGGATCAGTAGAATAATGTTAAGATTGGCTAAAATGAAAAAAAGGAAGGTGTTGGTAATCCTGAGTTGGAAGTCAGGATTAAATGATTTACTCTCAATGTAAATCAAAAAACCAATAATAGGAATGAGAATAAAAATAAGGAGTGTTTCTCTCTTTCGTTTTTTTTTCTCTTTAAGTTCCATTTTAATAGACAAAATTTATGTAATACCACTCTGTTTCAAAATCCCATAAGGAAGTAAAGAAAAAGATGTAATGAAGATAAAGGGGTAATTTTACTTTATTCAATTCTGCCTTGAGACTTAATTCATATTTATCACCTTTTTTAAGTGCAGAAATAGGCACTACTGCTACCTCAACGGTGGTCATAAGTTTTTTTGCCCATATAAAATCCTTTGAAGTAGCTATTTGTTCGGGAAATTCAGAACGGTTAACAATAAATACACCTTTAAGCTGGTCATATTTAATGGTATGGAGTAACTTAAGTGAACGAATACCTTTATCAGGCCAAAAACTCCTCTTTTTATCTAAGAGTATTCTATAGGTAAAGGTAACAGGGACACCATTTAAAATTGCCTTCTCCATTTCTTTGGTAAAGCAACCCTGAGCGGTAAAATAGACCAAAAGGTCCTTTTTAGAAGTAGTAACTACAATATCTTTAAGAAAGGCCTCAGAACTAAAGCAGACTTTACTTAATAAACTTAATAGCAAGAAAATAAAAATTAAAACATCAGTTTTATAAAACCGATGACAAATATGAATCATAAAAAATTTTTGCCTTATTTTTAAAAATAATAGCATGGTAGCAACTAAATTGAACTATTGTCAAGACATCAAGGCAAAATCAGGGGTCAAAGGCAAAATCAGAAGGCAAAATCAGGGGAGCAAAATCAGGGGTCAGGTCTCCACATTTGACATTAAACTGGTCTGTCTGATTTATATGCGTAAAGCGTAAGGCGTGAGGCGTGAGGCGTTATTTTTAACACTTTACGCTTTACGATTTACTTTTAACGCTTTACTCTTTACGGCTTTTTCTTTTTAGAAAACCTTTAAAAATTTTGGGGAAAGTCCTATTTTATATGTTGGTTGTTTCAGCTTTTAGGTGATAAGGATACCTCGTAGAGTTTGTTGAAAGGAAAAAGTTTTTAATTTTTCAGGAGCACGCCGCTTCGCTTGCTGTCAGAGCCGTAAGCCCAAAGGATGCGGAGTGAAAGCGAACATAGGGTGCTAAACTAGGGAGTATTGACAATTTGTTTATTTCAGTTTCAATAACATGAATTTTACAAAAAGGAGCATGGTGTGAAAGTAAATCCTATCTTCTGGGTAGAAGAAGAAGTAGCCATTTTAGACCAGCGTCTTTTACCTGAAAAAGTAGTGTATATAAGATGTAAAAGATATCAACAAGTAGCCCAGACTATCAAAAATATGGCCATTCGGGGAGCACCAGCCATTGGTATTGCTGCTGCTATGGGTGTGGCGCTCGGTGTTTGGAAATTAAAATCTGCTAGAAGGCTTGAAGAAAGGTTTCAAAAAATCTGTCAAACTTTAACTAATACTCGCCCTACGGCCCATAATCTTTTTTGGGCCATTGAGAGAATGAAAAAATGTTTTTATTCTCATAAAAATAGCTCATTGCCTGAGTTAAAAAAATGTTTGCAGAAAGAGGCAGAAAACATCTTGGAAGAAGATATTGCTACTAATAGAAAAATTGGGCAAAATGGAAAGGGATTAATTAAAGCTGGTATAACTGTGCTCACTCATTGTAATGCTGGGGCATTGGCCACTGGTGGCTATGGCACTGCTTTAGGGGTTTTACGAGCAGCGTGGGAAAGTGGAGTAAGATTTGAAGTCATAGCCGATGAAACCCGGCCTTATCTGCAAGGTGCTCGGCTTACTGCCTGGGAGTTACAGCAAGAAGGCATTCCTGTAAGTATTATTACTGATAGCACCGCGGGTTACCTTATGTCTCAAAAAAAGATTAATTTGGTCATTGTGGGAGCAGACAGGATTGCCGCTAATGGAGATACTGCTAACAAAATCGGGACCTATAGCCTAGCTATTTTGGCCAAACACCACAATATCCCTTTCTATGTGGCTGCTCCTTTTTCTACTATTGATTTGAAAATTGCTAATGGTCAACGGATTCCAATAGAAAAGCGCGCTGGGAAAGAACTGGCTTATTTGGGTAAAAAATGTATTTACCCTCAGGGGGTCAATGTGCTATACTATGCCTTTGATGTAACCCCTGCTAGATATATCACTGGAATTATTACAGAAAAAGGAGTTATAGAGCCACCTTTTAAAAAAGCTATAAACAGACTATCTAGGAGGCTCCAAAATGGATGAAAAGGCTAAATTCATATGGTTAGATGGAAAATTGATAGATTGGGACCAAGCTCAAATTCATGTCCTCAGTCATACCCTGCATTATGGATTGGGAGTATTTGAAGGCATTCGCTGTTATAAATGTCAAGATAAGCGTTCCGCCGTATTTCGTTTAAAAGACCACATTCGGCGGCTTTTTGATTCTGCTCAGGCCATGATGCTTGAAATCCCTTTTAGCAAAGACGAAATTTACCAAGCAGTCATAGAAACTTTAAAAACCAATGGACAAAAAGAAGCCTATATACGCCCTATTGTCTTTATTGGTGATGGGACAATGGGTCTTTATCCTGGGGAGAATCCTATTAGGGTATCCATTATCACTTGGGAATGGGGAAGTTATTTAGGAAAAGAAGGGTTAAAACAAGGTATTAGGGCGAAAATTTCCTCTTTTACCCGACATCATGTAAATATTATGATGACCAAAACAAAAACCTGTGGCAATTATGTCAATTCTATCTTGGCAAAACTAGAGGTAGTTAAGGCAGGCTATGATGAGGCTATTATGTTAGACACAGAAGGTTATGTCTGTGAGGCCACTGGAGAAAATATCTTTATTATTCGGGATAAAGTATTAAAAACACCACCCTTAACTTCTGTTTTACCAGGTATTACCCGAGATTCCATTATTACTTTAGCTCAAGATTTAGGCTATAAGGTAGAAGAGAAACGTTTTACCAGAGACGAACTCTATATTGCCGATGAGGCATTTTTCTCTGGTACAGCAGCAGAAGTTACCCCTATTCGGGAGGTAGATGATAGACAAATTGGAGAAGGAAAGCCAGGTCCTCTTACTCAAAAAATTCAAAAGTTATATTTTGATGTGGTAAAGGGCAAAATAGAAAAATATCACTCTTGGTTGGATTTTATAACATAGAGTGTATCATACCCACATGGGGCAGGACACCCTCTTTAAACTATTGTAAAACACTTTTTACCACCGCCCTTATATTTTCAATTACATACTCAACCTCTTTATCTGTCATACCTGGATAGATGGGTAAAGAGACCGTCCTTTCATAAACCCACTCACAATCTGGAAAATCAGAGGGATCATCGTGAAAAGTCTCTTTATAAAATGGAAATCTATATAGGGGGATAAAATGCACACTTGTCCCAATCCCCTTTTCTTTTAACCCTTCAATAAAGCTATTCCTTATTCCCTTAGTCCTTAACTTTATTGAATAAAGGTGCCATGATGTATCCCCATTGCCCTTAATGCGGGGTGTAATTATCTCTTCTATATCCTTAAAGGCCTCTGTATACCTTTTTGCAATCCGCTTCCTTTTCTTATACATAAAATCCAATTTTTTTAACTGTTCTATACCCAATGCGGCCTGGATATCTGTCATGTTGTATTTATAACCAAGCATTGAAACCTCATAGTACCAACTGCCTTCTTTAGAATATCTTCTCCAGGCATCTTTCCCGATTCCATGCAGTCTCATACACCTCATCCTCTCAGCCCACTCCTCATTGTCTGTGCATAGCATACCGCCTTCACCAGTAGCAAGGGGCTTTGTGGCATAGAAACTAAAGCATGTAATATCCCCAATGGTTCCTATCTTTTTCCCTTTATAAAAAGAGGGAAGGGCATGGGCCGCATCCTCAATCACAAAAAGATTATACCTTCTTGCAATCTCCCGAATCTCATCCATATCACATGGTTGACCTCCATAGTGGACAGGGATTATTGCCCTTGTTTTTTGAGTAATCTTCTCTTCTATTTTATTTACATTGATATTACATGTATCCCTTTCTATATCAACAAAGACAGGCCTTGCCTTAAAATAGCAGATTGCCTCCCCTGTAGCTGCAAATGTAAAAGGAGAGGTAATTACCTCATCGCCATGCCTTAAACCAATTGCCTCAAGTGCCAAATGAAGTGCAGCAGTGCAGGAGTTTAGGGCTACAGTATTCTTGCAACCAATATATTTTCTAAATTCCTCTTCAAACTCTATTGTCTTTGGCCCCATCGTAAGCCAGCCACTTTTTAGTGTATCTTTTACCGCATCTATCTCACTCTTTGTAATATATGGTCTATGAAAGGGGATCTGCATTCTCATTTTGATTTGTTAAAGCACACTTAACACTTTTTTAAAGAATATCTCCCACTAAATTCTAATTGCATTCTGTCTTCCTCTTTTTAAAACTTTAACATTCATCTTAAACCTCCTCGCCTTTGCAAAGCCACATTTCAAACATAATGTAAAATTTAGGTAGCGTCAAGCTCAGGCCTACATCATCCAGGGCTGAAGAATCAAAACTAAAAAATAAGGTAAACTTGGATATTCCCCAAAATTTAGGCGTTAATCTTTAAAAAACATTGATGAATTAAGGATTTTGGGCGTTCAATAAGTGGAATAAGAAAAAAGCACACTTTAACTTCACCAACCTGTTTATAGCTTAGCAGATTGCTCCGTTAAGCCATCAAGACCAAGCCCTTTCAGGGTGGCTTTCGCTAGTCTTGATGGCACTCCGCAATCTGCTTTTTAAAAACGAGAGTTGGTTGAAAGGAAAAAAGTTTTTAATTTTTCAAGAGCACACCGCGCAGCGCGGTCAAAGCCGTAAGCCCAAAGGATGCGGAAACGAAAAACAAGGTGTAAACTAGGGAACAGGTTGGCTAAAAGTAATGTGCATCTGAGTTTTTCAACAAGCTGTTAAACTTTAATATGGTCAGCTTTCAGGTGAAGCTATATTTTTTAAAATTTGGTTTATTTTATTACATTTGTGGGTTTTTTAAGTTATTATGGATTTGAGGTTACACAATAGTGTGATAAATGTTAGAAAAACAAACAAATAAATTTAACCAAGCAATTGAAAAAGTGGGTGGACCCTGTGCATTTTTAAAGACTTTTAGGTTAAAGGGATTTAAGTCCTTTGCCCAACCTACCACTTTACATTTTTCTCCTGGCATTTCAGTAATTGTAGGTCCAAACGGTTGTGGAAAGAGCAATTTGGTAGATGCCCTTAAGTGGGTATTGGGAGAGCAGAGTTTTAAGTCCTTACGCAGTAAAGGTTCAGAAGACCTTATTTTTAGTGGCAGTGAAAAAGCACCTCCTTTAAATATGGCAGAAGTCTCAGTGGTTTTAGAGCAGCATAACGCTTCAGAAATAATGCTTACTAGATGTGTATTTCGCTCAGGTGAAAATAGATATTTGTTAAACAAAAAACATTGCCGCTTAAAGGATGTTAAAGAGGCACTATTAAATATGGGTTTTGGTTTGAAGAATTATGCTATCGTTGATCAAGGACAAATAGCTTATCTTTTAGAAATCTCACCTTTGGAAAAACGCCGTCTGTTAGAGGAGGCAGCAGGAATTAGTAAATATCGTGAGAAAAAAGAAGAAACTTTACGCAAAATACAAGAGACCAGGCAGAACTTACTACGTATAGAAGACATCCTGGGAGAAGTGGAAAAACAGGTAAAAAAATTAACTACCCAGGCCAAGAAAGCCAAGAAATATTTAGAGCTTAAAAAATTTTTAGAAAAACTAAATCTTTCTCTGTTACTCAAGAATTACCAGGTAAAAACAGAAAATATGTGTGAGAAACAAAGACAAATTGAGCAATGGAAGAGAGAAAAGGAAAAAATAGAGAGAGAACATAAACTTATTTTGAAACAAGCAGAGGCTTTAAGGACTTCCATATCTACAGCACAACAAACATTAAGAAGGTGTGAACAGAGCTATTGGGAGATCAACAATGAGATAAATCAGCTAAAGGGCATTTTAATTAGTTTAGACCGTCAAAAGGATATTCTTCATCAGCAAAAACAGACCGTTAGAAAAAGGCAAGCGGATTTATACCTGGCCATTAATGAAGTTAAAAAAAGTTGCAAAGAAATAGAAGCACAGACAACTACATTTACCAATAAAATAGAGAAGACGCAGGTATTAATAAACACCATAAATGATGAAATAGCACACTTAGACCAAGAGAATAATAGGAATATCCCAGTGCTCAGGAGTAAAACTGAAATTTTAGAAAAGAATAAAGCAGAAATAATTAAGTTTAAAGCAGAAATAGAACATCTTTTAGGAAGGAAGGATTTCTTAATTCAAGAAAAACAAAAAATGGAAAAACGGCAAAGGCAGTTAGAAAATGACCAAAAGCAATGTCTTAAGGAATTAGAAGAAATTGAGCACAAACTAGGAGTGTTAAAAAAGGCAATCATTAATATTAAGCAAAATAAAGAACAGCTATTCCAGAGATGTCAAGAGATTAGACAAAAAAAACACCAGTGGCAAAAGGCCATTATAAAGATGGAAGAAAACCTTATTCGTTCTCAATCGCGATTAAAGACAGTCAAGTTATGGTTAGAAAGTCATCAGCCTAAACAAAAAATGCCTGCTGATAAAGATATTTTTTCTATTATGGATATTATTACAGATGCAAATGGTTTTGAAGATGCAGTAGAGGCGGTATTGAAATTCAAGACGGGAAATGGGTGGGTCATAAAAGATTTTTCTACTGCAGTCAAAATTTTAAGACAATCTTTTTTAAAAGAGCCATTTTCTTTAGTATTGCGTGATTTACCAGATACACAATCTTCTTTACCTCAAGACCCTAAGAAATATCTTTTACCTTTGATAAAAATTAAGGAAAGATATCTCTCTTTGGGGAAAAGATTGTTTGGTAATGTGATTGTAGTTCAGAGTTTAACTCAAGATTTATTAAACATCTATCCAAACATTATCTTTGTTACACCTCAAGGTGAGATTTTGACTAGTGAAGGAGTGATTTATAAAGGTTATTCTCAGGGGATACTGAAAGAATATCTATCTCAGAGAAAACTTTATATTCAGTTTCAGAAGAGGGTTGCTGTATTAGAAAGACATTTTCCCCAGGTAAGAGCCAGGTTTGAAACTTTGAAGACAGAATTAACTCAATTAGAGAAGTTTTTGAAAAAGGCTGAAACAGAAGTAGAGAAGTATAAAAAACAAAAAGCGGGAATAAGAGAAAAAGAGATCAAACAAAAGGAGTTTTTAAAATACACCTTTTTAGAAAAAGAAGAAAACCAAAAAAGGATAAATGAAATTATAAAAAATTTACAAAGTATTCAAATCACCATTCAACAGAGAAAACAGTGTTTAAAAAAAGCAGAAGAAAGTAGGGGTGCTTTAGAAGAAGAAATCAGGCATTTGAGAAAAAAGGTAAAAGAGATTAAAATGCTAAAGGAAAAGAAGACACAATGTTTGAATGAATATATTTCGCAGACCAGGGAGATGGAAAGTAAAAAAAGATTTTTTCTCCAAGAGAGCAAAAGGCTGACGATGGAGCAACAAAATTTGATTACGCGGCAGAGAGAATTAAAAGAGGAACTAAAGGGTATTGAAAATCAAGAGATAACACTTGAAAAAGAACAAATAGAGAAAAAACAGCGAGTGATCAAGGCTAATAAGAAAGAAAAAGAACTTTTAACAACTATAAAGGCGTTAAAAGAGGAAATAAATAGAATTTTACGGAAAGAACAGGCTATTAAAAGAAAAGTTTCTTTATTTCAGTCTAAAAAGCAAGAATTATCCCAAAAAATCAACCTTTATGAGTTAGAAGTTTCCAGGTTAACAGGAGAAATAAATATTTTGGCTGACAGGCTTCAGAAAGAACATGGGATTTTTTCTTTAGAAAATAGTTTACCTCCATTAGAGTGGAGTGTGGAAGATTTAGAGCATAAAAGGATAGAATTAGAGAGTAAACTTCAGGCTATGTCTGACATAAATCTTGGCGCTATTGAAGAATATGAAAATGTAACCCAGAGATATAACTTTCTTAAAGAGCAAAGGCAGGACCTAAAGGGTTCTCTTAGAGATTTGGAGAAGGCAATTAAAACCATTGACAGGACTTCAATTAAGTTATTTCTTACTACCTTACAGAAGGTAAATGAGAAATTTTGTTCCATTTTGCAATTTGTGTTTGGGGGGGCTAATGGAGAAATTACTCTTTTGGAACCCGAACACCCTTTATCTTCTGGTATAGATTTTAAGGTGCGACTACCCGGAAAGAAAGTGACACATTATTTGTTATCTATGGGAGAAAGATGTCTCATCTCCCTTGTTTTTCTTTTTAGTCTTTATGCTGTTAGACCCAGCCCCTTTTGCATTTTGGATGAAGCTGATGCGGGGTTAGATTCACAAAACTTGCGCTGTTTCTGTGATTTACTATTGCAGCTGAAAAATCAGATGCAATTAATTGTTATTACTCATAATCGTATGACTATGCAAACAGCCGATGCTATTATCGGGGTAACTATGGAAGAAAAAGGTATTTCACAAGTTTTTTCTCTTTCTTTAGATAAGGAGGTAAGACATGCTCAATTGGTTTAAAAAAAAGAAAAAACAAGAAGAAAAACCCACTCCAAAACCCAGTGGCCGTCTTTCACGTCTCAAAGATAAGCTCTTAAAAACGCGTCAAAATTTTAGTGAGCGTATTAACCATCTTTTCTCAGGAAAAAAAGAGATTGATGAACATACTTTAGAAGAGCTAGAAGAGATTCTGATTATGGCTGATTTGGGTGTAGAGGCCACCCAAAAGTTAATTCAAACTTTAACCCAAAAATCTAGTCATAAGGAAATAAACACTATAGACCAATTAAAACAAGATTTAAAACAAGAAATCCTTAATTTTCTTCAAATAGAAGCTCCTCCCTTGGATGTAGAAAAGTCAAAGCCTTTTGTAATTATGTTAGTAGGTGTGAATGGAGTTGGGAAAACTACTGCTATTGCCAAATTGGCTAAATATTACAAAGAACAAGGTAAAAAAAATCTTTTAATTGCAGCCGATACCTTTAGAGCAGCAGCTATTGAACAATTAGAAGTTTGGGCTGAGAGAGTGGGAGCAGAGATATATAAGCAACAACCCGGGGCTGACCCAGCAGCAGTGGTGTTTGATGGTTTGCAGGTGGCCAAAAAACAGGAAATAGATATTGTTTTGGTAGATACTGCTGGTAGACTTCATACTAAGATAAATCTTATGGAGGAACTGAAAAAAATAAAGAGAGTGATGGGGAAAACCATACCCCAGGCCCCACATGAAATCTGGCTGGTTTTAGATGCTACTACTGGCCAAAATGTCATATCACAAGTAAAAATGTTTCATGAGGCCCTAGGGATTACAGGATTAATTTTAACAAAATTAGACGGCACAGCCAAAGGAGGAATTATAGTAAACACCTCTTATAATTTCAAAATCCCCCTTCGCTTTATTGGAATAGGAGAACACTTACAAGATTTACAGCCCTTTAATGCCTACGAGTTTGTGGAAGCTCTTCTTTAACCCCTACCCATAAGTATAAGGATAGGGGTTAAAATTTTAAAATGGGCTTATGTCTTCTACTATACACAACCTGTTGGTTTAGGCAAACCTGCCATCTTACAAGCACCTTTAGCTGGGCCAGAAGGAAATAGCTCATAAATCTTTTTCAGTTTAAAACCAGTCTTTTTGCAAAGCACTCTGATCATAGGAGCAATACCATTTTGTTTATAGTAGTCCTGTAAGAAATGGATTACTTTCCAGTGTTCATCAGTTACTTCTTTGATACCTTCTAATTCCTTGATGTACTCTATCCATTCTGGGCACCAGACATCAATACCACCTGCCAAAAATCCATCCTCATCTACTTCGAATTTCGTTCCTTTGTACTCTACTACTGGCATTTATCTTACCTCCTTTCAAAATTTTCGGGGCGAGTTTAACACAACATAATGAACTTTGTCAATAGTTTAATCAGTAAGTTTTCTGAAATTTAATGTCTTATTTTTCAAAAAGCTCATAAATTAAGGATTTTAGAAAATATCTTTTTTATTTTACTATTCAAATCGGGTCAAAAATGAGTAAATAGTTTATTTTTTATTTTTTACTGAGGCAAACCAATCTATCTGGTGGCAGATACCTCTAATCACCTTCATATCAGTCACGGTAAGTGGGATTTTATTAAAAAGGCGCTTCAAAACTCGATAAGTATGTTTTTTTTCTCCTCCCAGGACAAAGCCTATTTTAGATAGAGAATTTATCAAGTGTTCATACATTTTATTCAGCTCTTGGGTCTTGGCCAGGGGAGGTAAAGCCTGTGCAACCTTTCCCTCTAGATGATGGTAATACAATTCATATAAAACTACCGCTACTGCCTGTGCCAAATTCAAAGAAGAATGCTTGGAAGATGTGGGAATAGTTATTATACTGTGACATAAATCTAATGCTTCGTTTGTTAATCCTGTTCTTTCAGGTCCAAAGACCAGGGCAATTTCATTTTGCTGTGACAAAGAGGTTAAAAAAGGAAGAATTTCTCTAAGAAATAATACAGGCCTTTTATGCCTGATTCTAGCAGTAGTTCCCACAATATAGTGAAATGGAGCTATTGCATCTCTTAAGTCTTGAAAAACTGAGGCCTGGGAAAGGATATCTTTTGCTCCCTTGGCATGGGCTAAGGCTTCAGGATGTAAAGGAGAGGCCAGAGGATTGACTAAGATAAGGGAGTTAACATTAAAATTTTTTAAAATCCGTGCAGTTGCTCCAATATTACCTGCAATAGCTGGAGCAACTAAAACTACATGGAAGCTATCCAGCTTGAGGGAGTACATTAATCCTGTTTTGGCTGTTTTTCTCTCCCTTCTTTTACGGTGTCTTTAATGCTTTGATATATTTCTTCAAAATATTTAGAAAAACCAGAGGGAGAAATCCTTCCCGTTTCAATAAACTTTATCACTACTTCTTTCGCTACCTTTAAGATTTTTTCCTCATCTGAAGTCATTTTTTTTCTCCTCTAGAAAGCCTCTGCTGAAAAACGGAAGAAGGCCATACAAAATTCAGCAGAGGCTTTTATGAAGAGATACCCCTGAAGGCACCCCTTCTCAAAAATATTTATATAAATTAAAATTAACCAAGTCAAGGAGAGGAAAATGACTACAGGGTATATTCCAAACTATATAAAAACCAGTTCTACTGGGAAATTAAAACAAAAAATTGAATTGGCCTATGAAATATTAAAGCAATGCACTTTATGTCCGCGTGAATGCAATGTCAATCGGTTAGAAGGAAAAAAGGGAATATGTAAAACAGGGAAACTGCCAGTTATCTCCAGTTATTTCCCTCATTTTGGAGAAGAGTCACCTTTAGTAGGGAGACATGGCTCCGGCACCATATTTATTTCCTACTGCAATTTGCTATGTATTTATTGTCAAAATTATGAAATTAGCCATTTAGGTGAGGGTAGAGAGGTCTCTCTGGAAGAATTTGCCCAAATGATGCTTTCGCTTCAATATATAGGTTGCCATAATATTAATATTGTCACTCCCACTCATGTAGTGCCTCAAATTTTAGCGGCCTTGGAAATTGCTATAGAAGGGGGATTAAACATTCCATTGGTTTATAATACCAGTGGTTATGAGAAGATAGAAACTCTAAGGCTCTTGGAGGGGATTGTGGATATTTACATGCCTGATTTTAAATACGGGGATTCACAAATAGCCAAAAAATATTCCCATGCCCCAGATTATCCCGAAGTGGCTCGCAAGGCATTAAAAGAGATGCATCGCCAGGTGGGAGATTTGAAGCTTAATTCTAATGGTATAGCCGAAAAAGGCCTTTTAGTGCGCCATTTAGTTCTCCCTCATGGATTGGCAGGCACTAAAGAAATCATGCAATTTATTGCCAAAGAAATTTCTCCTAACACTTATGTGAATATCATGGCTCAATATCGACCCTGCGGTAAAGCTTACCAGGATTCCCTTATAAATAGACCTATTACTATGACAGAATATAAAGAAGCTATCAAAATGGCTTTAGAAGCAGGTCTTACCAGATTAGATAAAAGAATTTTTTAAACTCTAACTCCGCAAAGTTTTAGGGAATAAGTTTAATCCCAACATCCTTTCTATCTTCTCAGCTTTTGCAGGACATTATCTTTACCCAATCTGTTCCCTAGTTTAGCACGCCGTTTCGCTTGCTGTCAAAGCTGCTCCGTTTCACTTCGCACCCTTTGGGCTTACGGCTTTGACAGCGCTGCACGGCGTGCTCTTGAAAAATCGAAGGTTGGTGAGA
>Ga0190316_1000204_pt1 | contig 16450 bp, 14 predicted proteins | sample 48701112_MG_FD_161663 | JGI IMG/M metagenome (GOLD analysis project Ga0190316, IMG submission 161663) | Hydrothermal vent sediment bacterial communities from Southern Trench, Guaymas Basin, Mexico - 4870-11-1-2_MG | ecosystem: Environmental > Aquatic > Marine > Hydrothermal vents > Sediment ... | reverse complement strand
CAGGATCTTGATGAGTATTGGAATTATCACCTCCATCAAGAGTATCAAAGAAATCATTTGGCCAAATTTTCTAACTTACCAGAAATATTACGATCTTTGTCGTAGTAAAGTGACTGCACCCAAATCAAATAATAGCGACCTTATGACGATGCTAAGTATATTATGATTACCCTTGACTGAGATATGACTATCTCACCAATACCAACATGATGGGTATTTTATTTTCCCGCAACTGCCTAACTGAAGGCGGCAGCGATAGATCGTGCCATGCTTTTCAGGCAAAAGTTTTGCGCGCAAAACTTTTGCCTGAAAGGCAGTTTAAGTTGCCCAAGTTGCCCCAAAAAATGCCAAAAAACAGATCAAACTATGAACAGCTTACCTATTTTTTGAACAAAACTATAAAAATGAACATTTAGCTTCGCTGACCTTCGGTTCATGCCAGTTTTGAGTTTTACTGATGTTAAAAACTATAGGTAATGTGATTCTCAAAATTAAGATATAATTAAGTTTCAATGAAGCATTTAGATACAACATCCGAACCTATTCAAATAAATTTATTGTGCAAAGGAAGCATGATCGAACATCTTGGGATAGAAATTACCGAGCTGGGTGATAAATTGGTTTGCGGAAAAATGCCAGTGGATCATCGTACTATTCAGCCTATGGGTTTATTGCACGGAGGTGCCTCTGTGGCTTTGGCTGAAACATTGGGAAGTCTTGCCGGGATGCGAGAATTGGATTCAGAAAAGCAGTATTGTGTAGGCTTAGAAATCAACGCCAATCACATAAAAAGCGTGAAGGAAGGATATGTGTATGGAAAGGCTACCCCTATCCATATTGGTAAGAGAACCCAAGTTTGGGAAATACGAATCACTAATGATAAAGATAAATGTGTGTGCGTCAGCCGGATAACACTGGCTGTGGTGAACAAAACCGGTAAGTAAAAATGAATAGTGAAATATTAACGCCTCTTCAGTTGGAACAATATTCAGAGCAACAGATATTGAATGCTTTTCTCCTCGCTGTTAACTCACATCAGGCAGCGATTGCTATCTGGCGAATGCCTGATACAAAAGCAATTCATCTGGTTGTCAGTTTTGTGGATCGACTGCCTCGACGTGCAGTCGATTTAGCATCCAAGGCGCCGGGATTTGTCATAAGTCCCTTTGTAAATCAAAAGGGAGAAAAAGCGGTTTTTATACCAGCCGAACTTTATTACTCTAGTGAGGGAGAAAACAGCCAAATTGAAATAGCAAACACAAATGATGAGAAGAAGCAGACTTTCTTAACCTTTTTCAATACTTTATTATCTCATTTAACATCAGAAACCCCTTATGCAAATAAGTACTATAACAGTTCGAATCAAAATTTGGGTCATCAGGATAACCAGCAAGATTCATTCGTATCCCTAGTGAATAAAGGGATTGATGCGATTAAGAAAGGTCAATTTCAGAAAGTGGTTATTGCACGGACCAACATGATAGATTTAAGTCAACCACTTCATTTAGTCAATGCCTTTGAAAATATGGCTAAAAAATATCCAAACACGTTCGTTTCTCTCGTTTCGACACCTGAACATGGCACTTGGATGGGGGCCAGTCCTGAATTGTTAATGAATGTGAATCAGGATCATATATTGCGTACCATGGCACTGGCAGGTACAAAACCCGCTACTTCAGATTGGACTCAAAAGGAAATCGAAGAACAGGAATTTGTTAAGCATTTTATTGTCAAGCAATTTCAGGAGGTAGGGGTACAAAAGTTTGATGTTTTGGGACCAAAAACTTTCACGCTGGGACATCTAATCCATTTGAAGACTGATTTTACAGTGGATTTGAAATCAACGGTTCAATCACCTGAATTAGTAGGTACATCCCTATTGCACCTTTTGCATCCGACACCAGCAGTTTGTGGATTACCGAAACAACCGGCATTGCATTTTATTAATCAGTATGAGTCCTTTGATCGCTCTTTTTATACCGGATATCTTGGACCAACCAATATCCAAGATGAAACCAGCCTTTATGTTAATCTCAGGTGTATGCAATTGTTAGATGACAAGGCTATTTTATACGCGGGTGCGGGAATTACTCGTGATTCTGTTCCCATTAAGGAATGGGAAGAAACCAACCTGAAAAGTCAAATGTTACTAAAAGTTATTAAGGATTGATTTAATGTACTATCAACCCATATTAAATATTGCTGAAATTTGTGCCCAAAAAGGAGTAGAGGATGCGATTTTATCGCCGGGCTCACGGTGTGCGCCGCTTATAATTGTCTTTGCCCGTCATCCTGAGATAGAAACTAAGTCAGTCACTGACGAACGGACGGCTGCTTTTATCGCTTTGGGAATAGCCCTGCATAAACAAAAGCCAACGGTGTGTGTGTGTACCTCAGGAACAGCAGCACTTAACTATGGTCCGGCAATAGCAGAGGCTTTTTATCAGAATATTCCATTGATTGTTTTGACAGCAGATCGCCCCCCTGAATGGCTGGACCAGCAAGATGGTCAGACCATTCGTCAAACCAATCTATATGGTTCTCATGTCAAGGCCAGCTACAATATTCCGGTAGACCCTTCACATCCAGACGCGGTATGGCATGTGGAACGCACTATTTCTGAAGCGATTAACCTAGCCATGACGGTGCCATACGGACCGGTTCATCTGAATGTGCCTTTCCGGGAACCGTTTTATCCAGAGCCCAATGAACAATTAGAATTTGATACTTCTGTCAAAGTCATTGACCAGATGGAAAGCGATTGTATGTTGAGCGAGTCTCAGTGGGATGAATTGATTGCCACCGCAAATAAAGTTAACAACATTGTTATTGTAGGTGGGCAAGAAAGGAAAGACCACAGGCTTATTGAAGCTTTGAAGACGCTCAAGCAAAAAACCGCAATCACAGTCATTGGAGATATTATCACGAATCTTCATCCGCTAGAACACCTAATCCGACATCCGGATTTAATTTTAATGCCAACAGCGGACCGTTTCAAAAAAACATTACAGCCCAATTTGTTGATTACTTTTGGTCAATCCACCATCTCAAAGAATTTAAAACTTTATCTCCGGGCATATAAAGCAACCCATCATTGGCATATCCAGTTAGCTGGACCAGTAGCGGACGCTTATCAATCTTTGAGAAAGATTCTGCGAGTATCACCGGCTTATTTCTTCAAGGAATTTTCTCAACGGTTTGATGGACATCAACTGAATTTAGGTTATAATGAATCTTGGTTGAAGCTTGAAGAAGAAGTTAAAACGCTATTCGACTCTTTTTGGGCCTCCAAACCAAACTTCACTGACCTTGAAGCTATAAAAAGGATTATGGACTGTCTGCCGGACAATAGTTTTCTTCATCTCGGCAATAGTACAGCGGTTCGTTATGCCAATTTTGTGGGGTTAAATAACCCAACAATAGAGGTATTTTCCAATAGAGGTACTTCGGGTATTGATGGTTCCACGAGTACTGCTGTGGGACATAGTTTATCCACCACCAAATTGAATATCTTGATTGTGGGGGATGTCGCTTTTTTTTATGATAGAAATGCTTTGTGGCATCAGCACTTACCCCCAAATCTGAGGATTGTCGTGATGAATAATCACGGTGGTGGAATATTTAAACTCATCAAAGGGCCAAGTCAACTGCCTGAAGTGAATGATTTTTTTGTAACAAAGCAGCCTTTATCTGCTGAATTGACTGCCCAAGAGTTTAAGCTTGATTATCTATCTTGTCACTCAAGGGAGGAATTGCAACAACATTTAGCAAGATTTTTTGTTGACGATGGCACTGCCAAAATTCTCGAAATTTTTACAGATTTGGATACCAATACTAAGATTTTTCATCAACTCAAGAGGCATATAAGTAATCGATATGGAAAGTAAATTCCCCTGGCAACCTATTAAAGAATATAAGGAAATTCTGTTTCAGTTTCATAATGGAATTGCCAAAATCAGTATTAATCGTCCGGAAGTACATAATGCTTTCACACCGTTAACCGTTAAGGAGATGAGTGAGGCCATGACTGTCTGTCGTGAAGACCCACAGATTGGTGTTATCATTCTCAGTGGCGAAGGTGGAAAAGCATTTTGTAGTGGTGGCGATCAAAGTGTCCGAGGACATGGAGGCTATGTAGGTGATGATGAAGTTCCACGATTGAATGTTTTGGAACTTCAAAAACAGATTCGTTCAATTCCGAAAGCGGTGATTGCGATGGTGGCGGGATGGGCTATCGGTGGAGGGCATGTGCTACATGTGATTTGTGATCTGAGCATTGCAGCTGAAAATGCCCGTTTTGGTCAAACGGGCCCCAAGGTAGGATCATTTGATGGTGGTTTTGGTGCTTCTTATCTCGCTAGAGTAGTGGGACAGAAAAAAGCGCGGGAAATATGGTATTTATGTGATCAATATGATGCTCAAGAAGCCTTGGCGATGGGGTTAGTTAATAAGGTTGTTCCGCTTGAACAATTGGAAGAAACGACAGTAGAATGGTGTCATAAAATTCTGCAAAAATCACCCACCGCCATTAGGTTTTTAAAATCTTCGTTTAACGCCGAACTGGATGGTCAAGCCGGCATTCAAGAACTGGCCGGAAATGCAACTTTGCTGTACTATATGATCGAGGAATCTAAGGAAGGGAAGAACGCCTTTTTGGAGAAACGACCTCCTGACTTTAGCAAATTTCCTAAATTTCCCTAAATTGTTCGTGGAGTTATACTCATGGCAAGCCTTAAGGCCGGTTGGCAAAAATACACCTTACACTTCAAACGTCCAAGTGGCACTTCTCGGGGGGTGTTGACCGATAAAAATACTTGGTTTTTGTTGATAAGCCGAGTAGATCAACCCAACGTTATTGGTATAGGTGAATGTGGCCCCCTTAAGGGGTTAAGCTTTGATGATCGCCCAGATTTTGAAGCCAAGCTAACAGAAGTCTGTCTGCATATTGAAGAGTATCAAGATACTTATCAAGATGCTCTGAAAGCGTTTCCTGCTATTCAATTTGGCCTAGAATCTGCTTTATTGGATTTACAAGCCTTCGGCCCCAAGATTTTATTCCCTTCCTCGTTTACAGAGGGGAAGACAACTATTGATATTAATGGATTAATCTGGATGGGTTCGCGGGAATATATGCATGAGCAGATAGAGACCAAATTGGCCGAAGGGTTTACTTGTCTCAAAATGAAGATCGGAACCATTGATTTTGAGCAAGAATTATCGCTTCTAAAGGAAATTCGCCGTGAGTATTCGGCCAAGGAAGTGGAACTCAGGGTGGATGCTAATGGGGCATTTTCGCCACAAGAGGCTCTAGAAAAATTAAAGCGCTTGGCTGAGTTGGAACTCCATTCGATAGAACAGCCCATTCAAGTAGGACAAATTGATTTGATGGCCAATTTGTGTGAAACCACGCCTTTGCCTATTGCTTTGGATGAAGAATTGATTGGTGTCACAACAACACCGGAAAGGATTAATTTGCTTTCTACCATTAAACCCCAATATATCATTTTAAAACCAACGCTAGTCGGTGGTTTTAAGAATGCGGAAGAGTGGATCAGCCTAGCGAATAAACGAAATATTCCATGGTGGATTACTTCTGCTTTGGAGTCCAATATTGGATTAAATGGCATTGCCCAGTGGACTGCGACGTTAGATAATGCTTTACCCCAAGGATTGGGTACGGGGCAACTGTATACCAATAATATTCCTTCACCATTAGTCATTCAAAATGGAACCCTTTGTTACGATAGGAATAAAGACTGGGACATTTCCAAGATTGAATCTGGTGTTTGCTAATGGGTACGCGGGGCTTCCTAACTTAATGATTGCAGAACATTAGATAAAACCGGTACTCGGCGGTCAATTGTTTTTGTAAATGGTAAGGGAGAATTCAAAGAACCTCGCATTACCCTCACACAAAAAAATTATTTCATTTCCCTCAAAGTTGTCACTGAAATGGGCGGTTGGGGGAAATGATTTTTTATGAACGGCTTTCTATTTTCTGTCAGTCACCCTTACCAAAATCATTTATGAATTATTCTACTCTTTCGATCAACGGACATAAATACACAAAAACTCAATTACAATCTCTTTGTACCGAAAAGTTGAATGCTCGAAATACGTTGACATGGGAAAAACGCGTTTTTTTGTTTATCCGTGACTGGTTAGATGATTCTCCAACGCTTCAAGTCCAAACATCAGGTTCCACCGGTACGCCAAAAATAATCACCGTATTAAAAAATCAGATGATTCAATCTGCTCTGATGACCGGAATTTTTTTTCATCTTCAGGCTGGACAAAATGCCTTACTCTGTTTATCAGCCGGTTATATTGCCGGAAAAATGATGATTGCCCGAGCGTTTGTCTTGGGATTAAACCTGATAATAGTAGAACCAACATCGAGGCCATTGGATAAGATTCAAAATGAAATCATCCACTTTGCAGCAATGGTGCCATTCCAACTTCATACGCTTTTATTTGAATCTATCCCAAATGTCACAGATAAACTCAAGCAAGTCCAAACTATTATTGTGGGAGGCGCGGCAGTTAATTCACGATTAATCGAAGCGGTCAAAAATATCCCTCCAAAGGTCTATGCTACTTATGGCATGACGGAAACATTAACCCATATTGCACTCAGAACTCTCAATGGCTCTGAAGCATCATCCTATTACCAAACATTAGATGGCATTCAAATTAAACAAGATGAAAGAGGATGTTTAGTCATTCGCGCTCCCCAATTAATCAACACCGAACAATTAGTGACCAATGATCTGGTTACTATCCATTCCAATAAAACATTTCAATTGTTGGGACGGGCGGATAATATTATCAACACGGGAGGTGTCAAAATTTTTCCAGAGCTGGTGGAACAAAAACTGCACTCTTCAATTCCAGAACGAAGATTTATTATAACCAGTATCCCGGATAATAAACTAGAACATAAAGTGATTTTATTGATCGAAGGTTCAGAATTTGAGGCCTCTCAATTGGATAAATTAAATGAAGAGTTGGAAAACAAACTGTCCCGGTTTGAACGTCCTCGACAAGTCTATTTTGTTGAGCAATTTATAGAAACGCCCACCGGAAAGATTCAAAGAAAAGCAACGTTGGCTAAATGGGGTTCCCATAACACCATTTTGTAGGGGCAATCCCTTGTGGTTGCCCTACAGTGAAAAGATACCAAAAGAACAAGTTTTATGGAGAATCAGTATGGAAATTACCTGGTTAGGTCAGCCCGATTGTCATCAATTAAGTTTAGTGGGGGGTAAGGTAGCCAACCTGAGCCGTCTTGCGGCAGATTATCCCGTTCCACCTGGATTTTGTTTAACCACAAATGCCTTTGCACAATGGACTTTAACAGAAAACAAAACCGAACCTAGAGTGCCCCCTTCTATTTATGAACTTTTAGCAGAGGCTTACCAATCTTTAGCAAAAATGTGTCAAGTTGCTGAACCGAAGGTAGCTGTCCGTTCCTCTGCTATAGATGAGGATGGACAAAACGCTTCTTTTGCAGGACAATATGAAACCTATCTTAACCAAGTAGGCATAGATGCAGTCGCCAAAGCGGTTGCTCGTTGTTGGGCTTCAGTTGACTCAGGTAATGTGCAAGAATATCGTCGTCAACAAGGTCAGCTAACCGAAAACCAGCAAATTGCTGTATTGGTGCAGCAACTGGTAGCGGCCGATCTTTCGGCGGTCGTTTTTAGTGCTAATCCGATATCGGGCAACAGAGAAGAGATAATCATTAATGCCAGTTGGGGGTTGGGTGAAAGTATTGTTGGGGGCACTGTGACACCTGATACTTATGTGGTACGCAAGTCAGATTTAACACTTATTAGGCAAGAAATTGCTGAGAAGCAACAGATGACTATTATGACAAATAATGGTACCAAAGAAGTAATGGTTCCTAGTGTACTGAGCAAACAACCGGCTATAACGAAGAAGCAAGCTATCGAACTGGCAAAATTAGCATTCACATTAGAAGAACAAATGGGATGGTTGGTGGATATTGAGTGCGCTTTCCAAGCCGACAAACTTTATTTGCTTCAATGCCGTCCTATTACTACACTAACTTGAAAGGGCAACCACAAGGGATTGCCCCTACATGAATAAACAGGTATTTTACCGCATGGAAACAAGAGCAACTAACATACAATCTACTTCCATTCCCATACCGCCAGATTTTCCAGTTAAATGGGAAAGTCCTAATGATGCCAATTTTTTTTGGGAACAAGAACGTCTCCATTTTCCTGAGCAAACCACTGCGATGGATTTGTCCCTCCTAATGCAGCCCGTTTGTGCCGGTTTTAACAAAGTGGCGGAGACTTATGATGTACCGGTTACGTGGTATTGCCGTCATATCAATACTTATATATACAAAGCGATGGTTCCTAAAAAATCACCGCTTGATAAAGCGCAATGGACTCAAGAACAAATAAACGAGGTTATAGCTGCGGTGGGGGTTCGCTGGAAAAATGAATGGTTACCTGAAATAAAGACCTATCTCGCCGACTGGGAAGCATACAATCTCAAGGGAGCAACGATGCAGGCGCTCTTAGAACAGCTGAATGAAACCGAAAAACGCCAACACCGTTTATGGGAAATACATTTCTTATTGGTTTCACCCTCCAGATTGGCAATTACTCTTTTCAGCGAGATGTATCAAGAACTTTTTAGTGATGCGAGTCCGTCTGAAAGTTATGAGCTGTTGTCAGGCTTTGAGAATAGAATGGTTGAAAGTAATAAAATACTTTGGGAACTGAGTCGTCAAGCCAGTGCTTCACCAACTGTCCGCAAAATAATCTCTGAAAATGCAGCAGATGAGGTAGTTGCTCAATTGGCAGAGTCAGAGGAAGGCAAGACTTTTTTGGCTAAACTAAATAATTACCTGCAAGAGTATGGTAAGCGGACTGATAAGTTTCGTTTTAACTACCCCTCGTGGTCTGAATTACCCACACCGGTTATCCAAAACTTGAAAGGCTATATCATGTCACCTGACGAGCGGGATGTGATAGCTGACATGAAAAAAATCGGAGCACAACGGGAAGAAAAAATCAATAAGGCACGAGAACGACTTCAAAATTACCCGGGGCCCATCAGGGCACAATTCGAGTTGCTACTCAAAGCTGCACAAATAGGTAGTATTTTGGGTGAAGAACACCCAGATTGGCTAGAATTTCAACCTCTCTATTACACACGCCAACTGCTATTAGAATTGGGTCATCGGTTGGTCGATGCCGGTGCTTTTAACCAACAAGATGATGTCTTCTACCTTAGCATAGAGGAATTAAGAGAAACACTTGCAACACCATCATCTCCACTCAATCGGCGCACCTTAGTAAATGAACGTCGCGTTTGTGAAAAACAATTTTCGGTAGGCACACCGCCGCCAAAACTAGGTACCCTACCTGCCGGACCCCCACCTGCTCATCCACTTGTTAAAGCGGGCGCTAAATTCATGGGAACCCCACCTCCTGTTTCTGAATATCCCAATGAATTGAAGGGTCACACGGGTTCCGGCGGTATTGCACAGGGTACCGCTAAAATTGTTCGAGTATTGGAGGAAACTAAGAAGTTAAAACCCGGTGATATTTTGGTAACTGAAACGACGATTCCATCTTGGACTCCTCTATTTGCTACGATTGCTGGGGTAGTTACTGATACAGGTGGCACCTTGAGCCATGCTGCGGTAATCGCTCGTGAGTATGGTATTCCCGCCGTTGTCGGCACGGTCAAGGCAACTCGCATGATTCAAGAGGGACAAACTATTGAAGTGAATGGTGATGTGGGTCAAGTTCGGATCATTTCGAATGGAAAATAAAATTTCTGGTTAAACGGATTTTGTGGTATGATTACCAATCAATGATTGACGAATTCGGTAGACAAGTTATTTCATTAAGATTATTGATACCCAGTTAAAAAGTAATTATCGTTAAAAAAACAATTTGTTATCTTTGATGACTCTCATTAATTAACAATTATTAAAATAATGGCTTTCTCCAAAATTAGTTACAATATAGTTATATTGTAGCCGAAACTTGCACTTCAGTCTGCCGAATACAGAAATTTTTTCAACCATGTTGTAGGGTGAAGCGGTTAAATAAAATACCGATGCCATTTTAACAAGAAACCAAGTTTTTCCAAAAAACTGGGTTTCTCACTGGTATATTATTTTCACGCTTGGCCCCTACGCACTTTTTTCAAGGAGAAGTTATGCCTCTTATTTCTACAGTAGCACCCGCCGATGCAACTGGCCAAATTGCTGAAACTTACCACCAAGTTGAAAACACATTACAACGTGTACCTAATACGTTGCAATTGTTCAGTAACAGCCCACAATTATTGGAAAACATGTGGGGGTATTTGAATTATTTTCTACCACATTCCAAACTCAGTATGCCATTGTTGGTAACTATTCGATTGCTCGTTTCTCAACATGTTAAGTGTGATTATACCACTGAGTGTAATGCCAGCATGTTGATGAGTATGTGCAATCAGACGCAGGAACAGGTGACGGCAACTCAACAAGACCCTAATCAAGCGCCATTAGAAGAGAAAGAGAAGGCCTTGTTACTGTTTGTGTTGAAGTCAGTCAAAACGCCGCTGGAAGTCACCGAGCAAGATGTCCAAGCTTTAGTAGGCATAGGGTGGGAAGAGAAAGATATTCTTGACGCGACTGCACACGGTGCCTGCCATGTGGGTGCAAGTATTCTTTTTTGTACCTTTAAAGTTGAGAAAGATTTTTAGCCCGATAATTTCGCAGCCCTACATAAGTAAGTAGTGACAGAGTTTAAACGGATACTATCCCTCCAAGGGATAGTCTCTGTAAAATCACTACATGTAAATTCATTCTTGCTGTAAATTTTTCTGTGATGGGATCTACGCAAAAGTTTTTGTTCCGCAAAAACTTTTGCGTAGATTGGAGTTCTTTGCGGCACCCAGCGGAGCTTTGGACTTTCACAGGATTCTTTACTGCAAGATTTCATTTATGCTAACAAATATTAACTTTCTCATTTTTCACTTGAGAATTTTCCTCTTTAATTTCCTTTAAGGGACGTATGGCATTGCCCAAACCTAACAGAAGGCCAATATTATTGATGAGTACAGACTCTATCATAGTAAAACTCCAGAAAAAAGCACCCGTCATGGAAAAAATACCTGGTACAAGAGTCATGATAAAACTGTTTCGCAAATTGCCATCTAAATTGTGTGAAATGTCAAATATTGTACACAAGTGGGATAGGCTACCATCTAGTAAAATAATCTGAGCGGTGTCAGTGGCAAGTGAGGTAGCACCACTTAGAGAAATAGAAACCTGCGCCTTCTTCATAGCAATAGCATCGTTAATGCCATCCCCGACAAAACCGACCACTTTGCCTTCTTTCTGTAGTTGCTCAACAATAGCAGCCTTGTTTTCCGGAAGAACCTCAGAAAAATAGCTATCCATACCCAGAGATTCTGCCAATTTTTGAGTAGGTTGCCGATGATCTCCAGAAACAATGGCAATATGTTTGATGCCACGTTGCCGTAAGCCACTGATAATCTCTTTAACTTCAGAACGGACTTGAGTTTGCATCTCAAGGGCACCGATGACTGTGTCATTGACAGCCACTATCACTAATGAATGACCTTCTTCATGGGCAGAAGTCATAGCGTCTTTGATTGAATCAGGCAAAGTAAGCCCGGTCGAATTCATAAAGCGAACACTTCCTACTCTAACAATTTGATTGTCAATGTTCACTGTAATGCCATAACCGATTTGGTATTCAGAGTCATCTACCTCAGGCAATATCAAGTTAGCATTTTCGGCTTCTTGAATGATGGAACGAGCAATGGGATGTGCCAGTTTACGCTCTGCTGCTGCTGCATACTTTAATATCTCCTTTTCCTCATATTGACCACACCTAATAATACGCCCTATTTTGGGTTGTTCTTCTGTTAGTGTACCCGTTTTATCAAACAGTACCGTATCCACTGTATTCAACAATTCAAGGACTCGTCCATCTTTGACAAGAATACCCTTGTGGGAAGCGACGTTGAGATAGTTAAGTGTCCCAAGAGGTGCTGTAATTCTAAGACGGTTGCCAAAACTACTACTGAGAACAGCCGTTGCACCAAAAGGGCCAATTATAGGTAAGGCTAATATCGACAACCCCAACACGGGTAAAGCTGTTTGGTCAGCCCATTGTTCTCCTTTCAACTGGATCTGAGTTTTATAGTCCGTTGATTTCTCCAAAATATCACGGATTTTAGCAATGGTGGTTTCTTGGCCCGCTTTTTCAACTTTAACATAGACTTTACCACTGACAACGAGCGTCGAGGCAAACACTTGATCACCCACGCCTTTTTCCGCCGGTTGAGATTCTCCGGTCAAAGCATGTTGCTCAATCATCGCTTCTCCCTCTGTGACAATACCATCAATAGGTACCACTTCCCCAGTCGTAACCACGACAAGATCATTAATGTTAAGTTCCTCTATAGACACTTCGATTTCAACCCCCTCTTTTAAAACCCATACCGAGCTTAATTGCTGAACAAAGGCCTCAGTAAGCAATTTTTTGGAATGGTCTTGGGTCTTGGCCACAATTTTTCTACCCAAGTAATGAAACCCATAACCTATGGATAAAGCAAAATATTGCCCTGTAACGACACACATGAGGATTAAAGCAGAAACCTGCACATCGTAGCCTAACTTCCGTTTCTCAATAATCGATTGTTCAGTATGTTTGAACACCGGGAGAGCGAGATAACTAATCGTCCCGAAACTTAACAGGTTTAAAAGGGGGTTCCATTGTCTTACAACCGCCAAACCCATTGAAAGGACGCTCACTTTTACATAATGATTATACCCTTGAGTTGTCAAGTCTATAACTTTGTTCTTGTTATTCTTTTTGACAAGAGCAGTTTGAGGTTTTGAAATGACTTGTCCAACTGTGTCATTTTGACTATTTTGATCATTTTGAGGTGTTTTGTCTTGCTTGGAATTGTCTAATGCCCTAGCTCCAAGGTAGATACCTATTAAAACGCCGAATTCTATTAACATACGTTCAAAATTCTATATATAAATTGTAAGAAAAATTAACAACTACCCGCTAAAGGGCACCTACTCTATGTACACATCTTTTAAGTATTTGATTTATAATCCTATTTATTAGGTCAAACCGAGTTAAGAACGTTCCACAATTGTTGTTGGACCAATAAAATTAGCTACTCTATGCACTTAAGTTTTTAAGTATTTGATTTTGAAATGAGTAAAAAATGACGCTTCATTCGAGTAACTATTTAAAAAATCAACAACTTAACTCGACAATGTCATCGTTCCCAATTCATGAGTATGGTGGGTTTAACTTCGTTGATCTTCGGTTCCGCACAGCGAATACCCACCCGACATGTTATATTATCAAGTTATTTTTGTTATAAATAAGTTATGTGCATAGAGTAGCTAAAGGGCACTGGGGTCATTGAATGGGATTGATTCTGGGCTGGTAAAAATTAGGTGTATTAATTGTTAATTACAAACACATCAATAAATTGGTGTGAAAAATTGATTTGAATCAATCTGATGTTGTCGTCAGGTGTTGGTCAAAATTAACACATTTTTATTACTTTACAAGAAACAATCCGTTTTTTCGTTAACAATTAACAATTTCACTTAACAAGTTTTGCGCGCAAAGCTTGTTAAGTGAAAAACAATTCTATCACCCTTTGAAGCTTTCCCACTCAATGACCCCAGTGCCCTTATTATCACTATCTTGATAAAAAGTTGTCGAAGTTATTTTATGTCGGTTCCTAACTTGATTTTTAGGCCCGCCACGAACTTGAACGGCAAAGTGTTTATCGCTGATAACCATCCGACAGCGTTCACAAGTGTGCCGATCCCATTTTATTTCAGTAGGCCCAGTATTGTCATTATAACAACCCGTCAGCAAAGCGATAATACTGAATAAGTAAATCAAATGCTGGCGTTTTTTCAAGCAATGCTTATTCCAAAGAAACATGATTTAATATCTCCGCATGACGCGATAATAGAGTTTAAAAGTGCAAACGTTCTGGCCCGGCTACGTTACCTTCCCAAATCAGCCCTGCTTCACTTTCAGTAAACTGCCAAGTTTTTAGCGTCTTAGTCAATGCGACTTCACTACGCTTGAGAATAAGACGACAAAACCCGTTTTTGCAGTGACGATTTTGATCGGCAACCCGATCATCTAACACGACTAGCCCTCGATCCAATTCTAACACCCGATTCACTAGGGCCGCTAACTCATCTAAACGATGACTCGAAATCAGCGTAATCGCTTGTTCCTGTTTTTCTTGAAGTAATTCTAAAAAGATTTGACGTGCTTTTGGATCAAGATTAGCCGCCGGTTCATCCATAATTAAAATATCACACTTCCGCCCTAAAGCAATCGCAATCAACAACTTTTGTTTTTGCCCGCCAGACAATTTGACAAAAGGCCGATGTAAAAGCGTTTGAACATCTAAGCCTAATCGTTTCGTGATATCGACAATGTCTTGAGAATCCGTGCCACACACGCCTGCGGAAAATCGTATCAATTGCCTTACTGGCATTTTCAACGGCGGCGGCAATTGTGGCACAAAGCCTACTCGTTTCAACACTGCTTGCCGATCAGTGCGTGGATTCAATCCATCAATAACAATTTTACCCTCACAACAATATTCACCTAACAAACAACGCATCAATGTCGTTTTGCCCGCACCGTTGGAACCGACTAAGGCAATATGTTCGTTCGCCAGGCTGAATTTGGAAATTAACCTGATTTAAAACGTATTGGCGTTTAAATTTAAATTGTTTAGAAACTTGCTCAAAAATGATCATTTTTCATCCATTTGATACCATGCCACAATTTGAATTATAACTGTTTAGCCGCTTTATAAAAAGCGTCTTTTTTGACTTACCACCTATCAGTTTGTGTCAGGTTAAAAAAACACATATTTACACTGTATTTTATCTCATAATATCATTAAAAATAATAGAGTTATTCTCTGTGGCCCTCTGTGGCCCTCTGTGGACTCTGTGTTGAAGGGGGCTTTGAAAATCGTGCCATGCTTTTCAGGCAAAAGTTGCGCGCAACTTTTGCCTGAAAGGCAGTTTGAGTTGCCCAAGTTGCCCAAAAAAAGGCCAGAAAACCTATAAAACTCTGAACTAATGCTCTCTTTTTTGAACAAAATGATAAAAATGAACAGTCACTGTTCACACCCGTTTTGAGTTTTACGGGTATTAAAAAAAAACATAGAGTTCACAGAGTATGACTTCGTAGAGTATAATACTCACCGATAAAATATTATTTTTATAAGGGTATGACTTTCATTCCAAAAATTTGACTTTTGAATAGGAATTAATACGATGATGAATTTTGAATAATTCATTCTGACTGAATTGAACAATTCATCATTCATCATTCGCGTTCTATCATAACATCGGGTAGCTGATAGCTCTAAAAACAAAATTTAAAAATCAAATCGCTCGTTATGACTAAAAAACCAGTCAGACATATTATGGGGATATCAGGTGGTAAAGATAGTGCGGCATTAGCCATTTATATGCGTGACAAAGTGCCAGCAATGGAATACTTTTTTGCCGATACGGGGGCTGAATTACCAGAAACTTTAGAATTTATCGATATCATGGAAGATTATCTGGGTCAAAAAATCAAGAGATTAAATCAGCATCGTGGTTTTGAACATTATTTAAAATTGCATAATAACCTGTTACCCACCGCTAAATCACGCTGGTGTACTTTAAATTTAAAGCTGCTCCCTTTTGAAAAACTTGTCAAAAATGATGAAGCGATTACTTATGTTGCCATTCGTGCTGATGAACCTCAACGAGAAGGTTATTTGTCTAAAAAACCCAATATCAAAGCATGTTATCCTTTTAAGGAAGCGGGTTTAGTCAAAGACGATATTTTGCAGATTTTGAAAGAATCGGGTGTAGGTTTGCCTCAGTATTATCAGTGGCGTAGTCGCTCTGGTTGCTATTTTTGTTTTTTTCAACGCAAAGAAGAATGGGTGGGATTATCTGAAAATCATCCCGATTTGTTTGAAAAAGCAAGGTATTATGAACAATATCATAAAGAAAAAGGACATCGTTACACTTGGTCACCCGGTGAAAGCTTGGATGACTTGATTGCCCGTGCGAGTGAAATAAAACAAAAATCGGCATCACGCATCACGCAAAAAAAGGCTAAAAATTTAATGGAAGCCGTTTTGATGGCAGATGAAGATGATCCTGAAGATCAAGCTTGTCTGATTTGTCATCTCTAATTTTTATCGGTTTGTAGGGGCAATCCCTTGTGGTTGCCCAAATTTTTCTTAAAATTGATATGGGTGCAGTCACTTTACTACGACATAAAAATTGAGAAATTATGGACAGATATGATCTTTTTAGATTAGAATGTTCTATAAAATTTTCTATACTTTAAAAAAGTTA
>Ga0190316_1000203_pt1 | contig 16480 bp, 18 predicted proteins | sample 48701112_MG_FD_161663 | JGI IMG/M metagenome (GOLD analysis project Ga0190316, IMG submission 161663) | Hydrothermal vent sediment bacterial communities from Southern Trench, Guaymas Basin, Mexico - 4870-11-1-2_MG | ecosystem: Environmental > Aquatic > Marine > Hydrothermal vents > Sediment ... | reverse complement strand
CCCGCCGAGCGGGTCATTGAGCTGCTGCAGGGACGGGGCGCCGACGTGCGTTACCATGATCCCTACGTTCCCACCTATCGCGTGGGCGGCGATGTCTTCCAACGCGAGCCGCTGACGCTCCACTCCGTCGCATTGACGGACGCGGAGCTCGCCGCCGCCGATGCAGTCGCCATCGTGACTGGACATCACGATGTGGACTACGCGCGCGTGCTGGCACACACCTCTCTCGTGGTGGATAGCTGCAACGTCACCCATGGCCTGGCTGGCGGAGCCACGGTGATTCGCCTGGGCGCTCCTCTCCCTCAATGAGAGCCGTCCTGCGCCGCAAGGTACTGCGGATTGGCCTCCTGGTCGTCTTTGCCGGACTCGTCGCCTCCCTGATTATCTTTCGGGAACAGTTAGACTTCGAGAGACTCAAAGGCTGGGGCTACCCCGGCGTCTTTCTCCTGGCCTTAGTGGGGAGCACAGCTACTGTGCTCCCTATCCCCCATCTGGGCTTCACCACGGCGATGGGCGCTGTGCTCAACCCCTGGTGGGTGGGGCTGGCCGGCGGCACCGGAGATGCTATCGGCGCGTTGATGGGGTACCTAGCGGGACACGCGGTCGAGGATGTCGCTGATCGCTGGAAATTCTACCCCACCGTCGAGCGTTGGATGCGGACGAACGGCGACCTGACCGTTTTCCTGATGAACCTGGTTCCGATTCCCGTCTACAACACGCCCGGCATCGCGGCCGGGGTCACAGGCTATCCCGCCATGCGACTCATCCTCATGACCTGGCTAGGCAAGACATTGAAAGCGGTTCTCTGCGCCTGGGGAGGACATTATGGCATATCCTGGGTCCTGCGTCTGGTCGGGTTAGGAGGCTAAGCATGAGCTCTCCTGAGTCCTCTCAGACCGGCGCGTCACAACGCAAACTCCTCAAGATCGGCATTGTCGTTTTCTTGATCCTCTCTACACTCCTGGTCGCCATAAATCGGGACAAATTGGATGTGGGTTGGTTCAGGGCTTTGGGGTATCCCGGCATCTTTCTGATGGCCGCACTTGGCAGCTCGACCGTGCTGTTGCCCATCCCGCACTTGGCCTTTACCTTCACCATGGGCACGGTGCTCAATCCCTGGCTGACGGGACTCTCTGCCGGAGCGGGCGACGCGCTGGGCGAGATCACGGGATACATGGCCGGCTACGCCGTTGAAGATATCGCGGACCGCTCCGCCCTGTACGTGAAACTGGAACGCTGGATGCGTCGCAACGGGGATTTAACCATCTTTGTGCTCTCGCTTTTCCCGGTGCCTTTCTTTGATCTGGCCGCCATGGCCGGGGGCATAGTGGGATACCCTCTATGGCGTTTCATGCTGGCGACGTGGGCGGGCAAGACCATCAAAGGGATAGTAGCCGCCTGGATGGGGGCCTGTGGCATTCCGTGGTTTACGAACCTGGTCAAGACGCGGTGAACCCGATTTGGAGGTATCTTCTCAATATTTGGGGGCAAGCTCGGGCCGGTCCCTTCGCGGACTCAGGGCAGGCTTCCCGACCGCGCCCGCCTGTGGCTCGGTCATGAGACCGGCCACAGCTATTTACCACTATTTATTGAGAAGATACATTTGGAGCAGTTACTAAGACGCTAGAACACCAAAACGTTAAGCCGCACCCAATCACCAGTTGCTAATCACCAATTGCTAATCACCAGTTGCTAATCACCAGTTACTTTACTCGCCTTAATCCTGAAACACCCTCTTCTCGCGCTTGACAAAAAATCAAAATAAATTATAATAACTATTAGTTAATAGCCATTATAACTAAAACGTGAAGGATGGATGTACTACCCTACAACTACGAATCTCTGGCGATCGCGCCTGAACACCCGCACGACTTTCAAGTAATGGATCATCGCGTGATCTTGCGTGGCTACTGTCCTGACTGCAAATAGGCGAACAGCGAAGAGAATAACAAATGAGCAAATGACAAATGAACAAATGGCGAATCTGCAAATGACGGTGCAACTTTCAACTTGCAACTTTCAACCTGTAACCTGTAACTTTTAACTCTTCTAAGGAGGAAATAGCGATGGATAAATGGGAATGTATGATATGTGGTTACATCTACGACCCGGCAGAGAACGACAATGTGCCTTTTGAATCTCTGCCCGACGATTGGCTTTGCCCTGACTGCGGTGTGGGCAAAGACATGTTCGAGAAAGTGGAATGAGGTGCAATGATGAAACCGAGAAAGATCAAGGATGGCATCTACTGGGTGGGAGCCGTTGATTGGGATCGCCGGATGTTCGACGATCTTATTCCACTCCCCGACGGCACCAGTTACAACGCTTACCTGATCCAGGGCAGCGAGAAAACAGCGCTGATAGACACAGTCGATCCTGACATGTCACACGTTTTACTCAGTCGTCTGGAGCAACTGGGCATTGAACGCATTGACTACGTCATCGCTAACCACGCCGAGCAAGACCATTCGGGCACGCTGCCGCAGGTGCTCGAAAAATACCCCGAAGCGCAGGTCGTCTGCACACCCAAGTGCAAAGGGATGCTGGTAGACATGCTGCTGACGCCGGAAGACCGTGTGCTTGCCGTAGACGACGGCGCGACGCTAGCGCTGGGCGACAGAACGCTCGAATTCATCCACGCGCCGTGGGTGCATTGGCCGGAGACGATGTTGACCTATTTGCAAGAGGATAAAATCCTCTTCTCCTGCGACTTCCTCGGCTCGCACCTGGCGACGACCGATTTGTACGTCACCGACGAAGGGCGGACCTACGAAGCGGCCAAACGCTACTACGCCGAGATCATGATGCCGTTCCGCAGGATCATTGAGAAGAACCTGAAAAAGGTGCAGGAGTACGAAATCTCCCTCATCGCTCCCAGCCACGGCCCGCTGTACGGCCGGCCCGAGTTCATCCTGGAAGCGTATCGCGATTGGGTTCTCGGCGACCCGAAGAACATTGTTGTACTGCCCTACATCTCGATGCACGGCACCACCCGCGTGATGGTAGACTACCTGGTGGACGCCCTGATCGAAAAGGGAGTCACCGTAGAGAAATTCAACTTAGCCACCACCGACATCGGGAAACTGGCTATGTCGCTGGTGGACGCCGCCACCATCGTGATCGGATCGCCCACCGTCCTGGCCGGCGCACATCCCAACGTCGTCTACGCGGCCTACCTGGCGAACGCGCTGCGGCCTAAGACGAAGTTCGTCTCGATCATCGGCTCTTACGGCTGGGGCGGCAAGATGGTAAAGCAACTAGCGGGCATGATCCCCAATCTGAAGGTGGAGATACTGGACCCGGTCGTCATCAAAGGTGCTCCCAGAGACATGGATTTCGTGGCTTTGGATAAATTGGCGACCACCATCGCGGAAAAACACGCTACTTTGGGAGACTGAACAATGACGAAGAAACACCATCCCGCACTGGCGCCGGTGTGTTTTCGCAAACTCAAAGAGGTTGACCCAGAACTGGGCAACGTCACCGGCCAGTTCTGGGCGACCGTCTGGGGGACGGAACGCGCTCTGCCACCCAGGTACAAGTACCTGATCGCGTTTGGGATGGCAATGGCGGCGAACCGCGACCGTCAGGCGTCTCGTGAGATGATCAAGGCTTACGGCGCGGGCGTGACGCTGGACGAGTTACGCGAGACGTTCATGCTCATCCCCTGGAATTTCGGCGTCTCACACTTCTGCTCGGAGGTCAGCATCGGCACACCGATGCGTGCTTTTGAGCTGATCATCGAATTAGAAGAAGCCGAAATGACGCGAGAAGAGATTGTGGAACAATTAAAGACACGCTTCAAATCGCAGATCGGTTTTGAAGGCGAGTGATGAGAGGGAACCAATGAGACGCTACGTTATCGTGGGCAATGGCGTCGCGGGCATAACAGCGGCGCAGACCATCGCGCGGGCTGACCCGTCTGCCGAGGTACACGTCTTTGGAGCGGAACCTTTCCCTTACTACCGCCGCCCGCACCTGTGGAAGTTCATCGCCGGCGAGCTTGAGCAGGAAAAACTCTACTTTCGACCGCAAGACTGGTATGCCAAACATAACATTCACCTGCACCTGAGCGCGCGCGTGACGGCGCTCGACCCGGCAGCGCACTCCTTGACCTTAGCCGGTGGCCGCACTGTAGATTACACCCGTCTGTTGTTGGCAACCGGCGGGCGCTCTTTTGTCCCGCCTTTTGAGGGGAGAGAGCAGGCCGGGGTCTTCACCTTGCGCACGTTAGAGGACGCGCAAGCCATCAAAGCCTACGCGCGGGATGCCTCCACGGCAGTAGTGATCGGGGGCGGGCTGTTGGGGCTGGAAACGGCCCGCGCCTTGGTCGCCCTGGGACTTCACGTCGCCGTGATCGAGTTCTTCCCCCATTTGATGCCCCGGCAGTTGGACAAGGAGGGAGCAGCCGTGCTGCAAGCGCATCTGAAAAGCGTGGGATTACATCCCATCTTGACCGGCGCCAAGACGAAAGCCATTTTGGGCGATGGTCACGCGGCAGGCGTGCTCCTCGCAAGGGGGCGCATCGTGGGAGGGGAACTTGTCTTGATCTCCACCGGCATCCGTTCGCGGATCGAGCTGGCGCGGGAAGCCGGGTTGGAAGTGAACCGTGGCGTGATCGTAGACGAACAATTGCGCACCAGCATCCCCGACGTTTTCGCGGCCGGCGACGTGGCCGAGTTTGCAGGACAGGTTTACGGCATCATCCCCGCCGCCGTCGAGCAGGCGCGGATTGCCGCCGCCAATATGGTAGCCGAGGGCAGCGCGCTTTACACAGGGACCGTCATGACAACCTCGCTCAAAGTGGTGGGAGCTGACTTGACCTGTCTGGGGGACGCCACCGCCGAGGGTGATGCTGTCGTAGTCTTGCGCCACTCGGATAAGACGACCGGCACGTACAAGCGTTTGGCCCTGCGCGAGGGTAAAATCGTGGGAGCTATCTTGCTGAACGACGAGCAGGATGTCCCGCACTTCAAACGACTGCTCATCACGGGGCGTGACGTTTCGACTTACCAAGACCGGTTACTGAATGAGGATTTCGATCTCAAGGCCGTGGCACAGAGCTAGGCCGCTTAATCTATCACAGGAGATGAGACTATGAGGAAGATGACCCAAGCGAATTTAGAAGAGGCCTTTGCCGGTGAAAGCCAGGCGCACATGAAATACCTGATCTTCGCCGACAAGGCAGAACGGGAAGGTTTCCCCAACGTGGCGCGGCTCTTCCAGGCCATTGCCTATGCCGAGCGGGTACACGCTACCAATCACTTCAAAGCATTGAAAAACCTAGGTCAGACGGCAGACAACCTCGGAGTTGCCATTGCCGGCGAGACCTACGAAGTTGAAGAGATGTATCCCGCTTTCTTGGCCGTGGCCGAGTTGCAGGGCGAAAAGGTCGCCATCCGCTCCAACACCTGGGCTCTGAAGACGGAGAAAGTCCACGCCGAGATGTACGCTGCAGCTCAGGAATCTGTAAAGGCCCAGAAGGACACCTCAGTGGGACAAGTCTATGTCTGCCCAGTCTGCGGTTGGACCGGAGAAGGAGAGCCACCGGACGAGTGCCCGCTGTGCGGAGCCAAGAAGGAGAAGTTCGTCACTTTTTAACTACCCGCCCAAATCAGGACGGCTCTTTGGGATTTCGCATGGTCGAGCCAAAATCAACCGCGAATAGCGCGAATTCACGCGAAAAAATAAAAAAAATCAGTGCAATCTGTGTAATCCGTGGTGAAAAATTCACCTCTCGGTGAATCCGCCATGCAAAGTCCCAGAGACCCATCAGGACGACAAAATCAAATGGAAGTAAAGGTTATGGAAGAAAATATGCCGTTGATTGGGGACAAGTTCCCCGAGATGGAAGTGCAGACTACCCACGGGAAGATGAAGCTGCCGGAGGCCTTCAAGGGACAATGGTTCATCCTCTTCAGCCATCCCGCGGACTTCACGCCCGTTTGTACAACCGAATTTTATGCATTTCAGAAGCGCTACGCAGAATTCAAGGCCCTCAACACCGAGTTGATTGGCCTGAGCGTAGATCAGGTTTTCTCCCACATCAAGTGGGTGCAGTGGATTGAGGAGAACCTGCAGCTCAGGATCGAGTTCCCTGTCATTGCCGACACCGGAAAAGTGTCCGCTACCCTGGGGTTAATTCATCCCGGCAAAGGAACCAACACAGTCCGCGCGGTCTTCTTCGTGGATCCCGAAAGCACCATCCGCGCGATCCTCTACTATCCTCAAGAGCTGGGCCGGAACTTTGACGAGTTCCTGCGGATGATCAAGGGTTTCCAAATCGCCGATGAGCAGGGAGTAGCTATTCCCGCGAACTGGCCCAATAACGAGTTGATCGGTGACGAAGTCATCGTGCCGCCCGCTTCTGACATAGCAACGGCGGAAAAACGGATGCAGGAATACGAGTGTTACGATTGGTGGCTTTGCCACAAACCGGTGGAGAAGTAGGGAGCGCTGAAACGCTGAGACGCTACGACGCTGGGACGCTGAAACGCACCAATCACAAATCCAATAATCAGTTAAAAGGAGAGTAAGTCAAAATGGGTACAAAAGGAAGAGCGATCGTGGGTATGGATGTAGACAATCTCGTCGAGCTGCTCAACAAAGCGTTAGCAGACGAGTGGTTAGCGTACTACCAGTACTGGGTGGGTGCCAAGGTCGCCAAAGGGCCGATGAGGGGAGCAGTGACGGCCGAACTCGTCCAGCACGCCACAGAGGAACTCGGACACGCGGAGTTGCTGGCGAACAGAATCCTCCAACTGGGCGGCACACCGCTGCTCAAGCCCGCGGCCTGGTACGAGATGACCAATTGCGGTTACGAAGCACCCGAAGACCCTTACGTAGAGGTGTTGTTAGAGCAAAACATCGCGGGTGAACAATGCGCTATCGAGGCTTATCGGCAACTGGTGTCGCTGACCAAAGACACCGACCCGGTAACTTATGAAATGGCTCTACAAATCATGACCGACGAGATTGAGCACGAGGAGGACCTGCAGTCCCTGGCTGAGGATATTCAGCTGATGAAAGAGAGGAAATAACAAATGACATTGGCAAGCACAATTCAGACCGCGGACTGGAAAAAAGAGAAGCACGCGCCGGTGATCGAGTGTCCTGACGTGGCGCGGGCGGGTGAGGTTTTCGAGGTACAGGTCAGTGTGGGGAAGGAAATCGCTCACCCCAACACCGCCGAACACCACATCAGCTGGATCACGCTCTACTTCCAACCGGACGGGAACAAGTTTCCCTATCAGGTGGGCCACTTTGAATTCAACGCTCACGGTGAAGGGAGCACGTTCACCTCTCCGGTAGCAACCGTGTCACTGAAGATTGCTAAACCGGGCACGTTGCATGCGCTATCCTTCTGCAACATCCACGGGTTATGGGAGAGCAACAAAGAGATCGGGCTGGCTTAGCAGCGACTTGAGCAGTAACGATCCAGGCTCCCGTGCCCGAGACATGGGATGGGAGCCTGAATTGTTTTGCCTGAAGTCGCAGGGCACGTATTTTCTTAGACCTCCGAGGTTTGGGCAGCACGCATGATTCAGAAAGCAGGCAACCTGCCCTCAATGACTTCCTGGAGGTCGCCGACTTGTAACCTCGGTGGTCTTGCCCCATCTTTTTGAGAAGATACCAGGACACCCCAACCAAGAGACATGAACAAGTTCAAGAGAAGAATCTATCGTACCCCCAGACAGTTCTGGGGCGATTTTAAGTTTTTGGCTAAAAACCGGCGGGAGATCCGCGCGGTGATGAAGCAGAATCAGCTCTCCCCCGCTTTTCGCGAACGGCTGATGTTGGCCGTCACTGCCGTGAATGGTTGCCGCTATTGCTCATATTTCCACGCCCGCGAAGCTCTGGTGACGGGAATCTCTCAGGAAGATGTGGAACTCTTGCTAAGCGGCGTCGTGGATCACTGCCCGGAGGAGGAAGTCGCAGCGGTTCTTTACGCCCAGCATTGGGCCGAGAGCAACGCCCATCCCGACCCGGAGGCCCGGCGGAAACTGGTGGAAATCTACGGGGATGAAATCGCCGCAGCGATTGAACTGACGTTAGCAATGATTCGGATGGGGAACCTCATGGGCAACACCTGGGATTACTTCCTGTACCGCATCTCTTTTGGTCATTGGGGGATATAAGCTGGTGAAACGGGAACCAGTCTGGCAGGTTATTTTCGAGACAGTCGCTAAAACGCTGTGACGTAGGGGCGCACCCAGTCACCAGTCACTGATCACCAGTTACTCTTCACGCCGGGTCACGAAAATTGTAGATAGCTCCCTCGCGGCGCCAGGTTTTGCCGCAGGACACGCAGTGGAACTCGGCCTGGGGCGGTGAGCCGAGCAACGCGCCGCAATCCGGGCAGCGGAAGAACGCGCCGGCGGGAGCGGCGGGTTTATCCGCCGGGGCGCGCGCGCGGACGAAGACACTGGGGCTCCATTGCCACAACGCACCAGTGGGCTGGGCTAACGCATCAAGGCGCACCAGCCAGGAGGTGGGCATCATACGTTTGAGCAGACCCACTCGGTAGTGCGAGACAGTGCGAATCGCCTCACGTCGCAGGCCCAGCCGCGCCAGCTGCTGCCAGACCCAACGCGGGTGGAAATCGAAGTTGAGCGCGACGAACTCCACCGGCTCCAGATCGAAGGGAGACCACTTTTGGCGGCGCAGGAGATACCGCAGTAAAGCTTTGAGGTTGTGCTTGTTGGCGAACTCCAACACGAAGGCTCCGCCAGGGGACAGGGTGTCGCCCACGCCTTGCAGCACGGCGGGCGCGTCGGCGGCATGATGCAGCGTGCGGATCAATGTCACGGCATCGCATAAACCGGGGGCAAAAGGCAAGCGGTAGAAATCGCCCTTCACGAAGATGTAGCGGGGTTGGCCCGCTGCCCCCCCCTCGCCCAGCCGCGCGACAGCCTGCTCCAGCTGGGTGCTGGCGTAATCGAAGAGGATGACGGTCTCGTATCCCGCGTAGAGCTCCGCCAGTCGTCCGAACCCCGCCCCAATCTCCAGGAGAGTGTGACCGGTGGGGGGAAGAAGCGCGCGCAACGCCACCCGTTCGACGCCATCCTCGTAGGCGCGTGCCGGCGTCCAAAACTCAGTGCTGTAACCCGAGCCTTCATAATTACAAATAGGACGTTCGCTCATTGAGGATTCAGAATCTCTTCAGGAGAGTCGGGTAGACTCTGCAATGTAACATTGATAGGGCTGAAAACGGCGCGTAACTCGTCAATAGCCGGTTGCATTCCCGCCTCGCTCAGGTTGAGATTCACCGGCACATCTATGACCACCGGGATGGTTTCGGACACCGGAATGTTCATGTTCAAATTGACGGGCAGCGTCATGCCGGTCGGGAGGTTTAGACTGACCGTCCCATTGATAGCCCCGCCGCCGCCCGGCAAGTAGAAGGTCGCCGGCGCCTGCAACGGCACCGGTGCCACCAGGACGACATTCGTGTCCTGTTTCAAGAGCAGCGTGAAGCTGATAGGCATCGTTGTATCAACAGGGACCGTCTGGCTGATCACGGTTTCTCCCAACCCCATAAAAGCTGCATCCAAATCGTTTAAGAGTGGTTCAGCTATCTGATTTTTAGCCATGAAGATAGGCCCAGGTGATAGTAATAGCACCAGCACCAGAATGAAGTTGACGGTGAATGAGAAGATAATGGCGACATTTTTGAAAGCCCCCCAAAGATTAAACCACTTGGATTTAGTTTCCTCTGCCATCGTTTACCTCCACGCAGCTAAATAAGCCATAGTATGAAGTAATCTTACCATAGTTTTGTGAAAATAGCAAAACAGGTCGCAAATAGCGTCCCTTAAGAATCAGGAATCGAGAATCGGAAATCAGGGATCAAGGAGCGCGGATTGCGAATCACGTTAGAGCCGCGCAGCAGACCTGCATGTATGCGGCCTCGGCTACCCCTTGGCACTACGTCTCCTGACCGCGTCCGTCTGGGCTTCGGCCGGCATAAGTTTGGGGCATTCTGCCCCAATGAGATCGGCCACAGCTACTTGCCCCTACTTTTTGAGAGGCTACGTCGTCCGCGAGAATCATGGTCTGTAGTTGGCCTATTTGCCATTTGCCATTTGCTCATTTGTCATTTTCTTCATTTGTCATTTTCTTCATTTGCCTCCCGCGTATCCGCCAGTATAATTGCGACATGACGATGTACCACCCGGCTGTGATCACGGCAGTTGAGCAGCACAGCGTGGCTGCGCGGGCTGGCTTGCGCCCCGGCGACCAACTCCTGGCGCTCAACGATTTCCCCTTGCGCGACGTGATTGACGTGCAGGTTTACGCCTCGGAACCGGAACTCACTTTTCTCGTGGAGCGGGACGGGAAGCGACTGGAACGCACCGCCCAACGGCACTATGGGCAGCCCCTGGGACTGGAGTTTGCCTCGGATCTCTTCGACGAGCCGCTGCGCGTGTGTCGCAACGCCTGTGATTTTTGTTTCGTCTCCCAGATGCCGCCGGGGATGCGCGCCTCCCTCTACGTTAAAGATGACGATTACCGGCTCTCCTTCCTCCACGGGAATTACATCACTCTGACCAACCTCGACACAGCCGCTTGGGAACGCATCGCGGAGCAACACCTCAGCCCCCTCTACGTCTCGGTACACGCTACAGAGCCGGCGGTGCGCGCCGGCCTATTGCACAATCCGCTGGCGGCCTGGATCATGGAGCAGCTGCACCGTCTGGTGGACATGGGGATCGCAGTACATACGCAGGCCGTGTTAGTGCCGGGTCGCAACGATGGCGCGCACCTGGAACGCACGATCTCCGAGCTGGCGGCGCTCTATCCCGGCGCGCGCTCCCTGTGCGTGGTACCTGTGGGACTGACGCGCCTGTGCCAGAAGGGCCTGCGCCCCTACACCGGCGACGAATCCCTGGCGGTGTTGGAGCAAATCTCAACGTGGCAACGTCGCCTGCGCGCCGAGCTGGGGGTGGGTTTCGTCTACCCTGCTGATGAGTGGTATCTGCAAGCCGGCTGGCCGGTCCCCCCGCTGGCGGCCTACGATGGACAATTGCCTTTCCTGGTGGAGAACGGCGTGGGCCTGGCGCGCCGCTTCATGAACGATTGGCCGGCAACGCAAGTCACGTTGGCAGCGCTGGGCGGCGTCCGCCAGCTCTGGGTGACGGGGACACTCTTCGCGCCGCTGTTGCAGGAGTACGCTGCCGCCTTCACCCGCGAGACGGGCAGCGTGGCCGAGGTTCTGCCCGTAGCCAACCGGACTTTGGGAGAAACCATCACCGTGGCCGGGCTGCTCACCGCTGGCGACGTGCTCGCTGCTTTGCAGAAACACGCGCCGGGGCCAGAAGGCGTACTGGTGCTGCCGGGCGTCATGTTTCGCGGGCCGGGGGGACGCACTTTGGATAGTTTAACATCCGAGGATATGGCGCGAGTGATTGGTCAACCTGTGCATCTTGTGGTATAGTGAAATGTGGTCTATAATAAAAAGGTGACGGCCTGGTCTTTATCGGTGAAGGTGTATGAAACCCATCAAATTCCCAGGAGGAGTGTATGGCCTTAGCTAAAAAAACTGTCACTGGTTCGCGACGGTCCCTTTTCAAAGGGGCCCGCTGGAGACGGATTAAAGAAAGTTTAACGGCTTATTTATTCCTGCTTCCGGCTTTCCTCATCATTGGTACTTTTGGTTTATTCCCCATGGTTTTCTCCGTCTACGTCAGCTTGCACAAATGGCGTATCATCCCCGGCAAGTATGTGGGCCTGTCCCATTATGTCAAAGCCATTGACAACCTGGCTTACCTGCTTTTCTTCTGGTTGGGCGTTCTTTTTGCCTACCTGCTGGTAAAAAACATCTTGGATATCAAGGAGAAAGCGAAGGAACGGGGTGAGCAACCGTGGGTCTGGTTGTTGCCCTCACTGGTCAGCGCCGCCGGCATCGGCTTCTTTCTGCGTTTTGCATTCACCTTATTGCCCCGAATTCTCAATATCGGCGAACAAGTCAAGGGAATGCACCGCACACAGGGCCTCTTCAACCGGCTGCTGCTGGAGGCGTGGCGGGCCACGGCCGTACAGACCACCTTCCACACCGCGCTCATTGTTTTGGGCGCGGGCGCAGTGCTGGCTTACCTAGTCAACCGCTACGTGATGCACAGCTCACAAAACGCAACCTACTACACCACATTCATCTTCGTCTTCCTGTTATTGATCGGTGCGGTTCTCCTGGAATGGTTGACCTGGACCGAGATTCAGAACGCTTATGCCCAGGCTCTGGAAAATGGCGAGACCCTGGAGATCTGGTCCCAGATGGTGACCATCAGCGCGGGGTTCGTGCTGCTGGTCTTCGCCTGGCGGCTCTGGGGTAGCGCCAGTAAGCAAAACTCTACTCTGGGGATGGTTTTCCGTATCCTGTCCGCGATCACCCTGATGATCGGCGCCTGGGTATTGATCGGCGAATTACCCCGCGTAATCTCCGCCGGCTATGATGATTGGTGGGAGGGTCTGCAAACCACCGTGTATTACTCCCTCTTTACGGTACCATTCCAGCTAAGCATCTCGCTTTTCTTGGCCACGCTGCTTTTCCAAGAGATCAAGGGGAAATCGCTCTTCCGCCTGATCTATTTCTTGCCCTACATCACGAATCCCGTAGCGGCAGCCGGCATCTTCCGGGTGCTCTTTTCCAGCCGGGTCTCGGCGCCCGTCAATAACCTCATCACTTCTCTGGGGGGGCAGCCCCTGATGTGGTTAGATGAACCGAGACGCATTTTCCAAATGCTGTTCCCCGGCGTGGAGCTCCCCACTTTGCTTGCCGGCCCCAGTCTGGCTCTGATGGTGATCGTCATCTACAACATCTGGACCTACATAGGATACGATACCGTCATCTTTCTGGCCGGTCTGGGAGGGATACCCCACTCGTTGTACGAGGCGGCATCCGTGGATGGTGCGGGACGTTGGGCACAATTCCGTCACATCACACTCCCCTTGCTCTCACCCACGACGTATTACCTGACGTTGGTCGCGATCATCGGTACCTTCAAAGCTTTCACCCACGTGTGGGTCTTGCGTAGTGGAGCAGCGCTAGGCACTACCGATACCGCCAGCGTCGTGATCTTCACAGAATTTAACCGTAATACCCGTTATGGATATGCCTCGGCGTTATCCTTGATCCTGATGTTCGTGGTGCTGATACTGACCGCGATCAACAATCGCATTGCAAGTGAGAAGGTGTTCTATGGCTAATCAATCTGCAATTCCAGACAAATCCAAAGTCCAAAAACAATCGCGGCGGGTGAATACATGGCACATTATCACCTACGTTATCCTGATCGGTGGAACTTTTATCGCGGTTGTGCCATTCCTTTGGATGGTAAGCGCCTCATTCATGACACTGAGTGAAGCCACGAGCAGGACGCTGGTGCCCAGGGCGCTGCAATGGGGAAACTACGCTGAAGCCTGGAAAGAGGCCCAGTTCTCCGAGTATTTCGTCAACAGTACACAAATCGCGTTGATCACGATTGCCGGCCAGCTGGTCTTCTCCACACTGGCGGCCTATGCCTTCGCGAGCATGGAGTTCCCGGGCAAGAACGTCCTGTTCACGTTGTTGTTAAGCACGATGATGCTACCCGAGGCCGTGATATGGGTCCCCAATTTCATCACCGTGACCTGGCTGGGCCGCATCGGCCCTATCCCCTGGATCAACAACTGGCCGGCCTTGACCATACCTTTCATGGCCAGCGCCTTCAACATTTTCCTGTTACGACAGTTTTTCTCCCAAATCCCCAGGGATTTGTGGGATTCGGCCCAGATTGATGGGGCTGGTCACGTGCGCTATCTCATCCAGATCGTGCTGCCCCTCTCTAAAGCGGCGCTGATGACGGTGATCCTGTTCACCTTCATCGGATCGTGGAACTCCCTGGCCTGGCCCATGCTGGTCACCAACAATCCCGAGTGGCGCCCCATCTCCGCCGGCCTGAGTAGTTTCTTCGATGAGGCCGGAGCGCACGTACACTTACAGATGGCCGGGGCAGTCATCACGATTCTACCCATCCTACTGATCTATCTGGTGACACAGAAACAGTTCACCGAGGGGATCGCCACATCGGGCCTAAAAGGCTGATAAGGTCCCTTTCCTGCGAGCCAGCTTGCGAATTTCAGATTTCATCTTACAATAGATATGTTACGTGTTCGGAAGGAGGTGATAAGCAAATCATCATTGTCCCATGGATACGTTTGAAAGTCGTAGTGGCTGATAACCTACTATTTGTTGTAACATCTATTCAGGAGGAGAAAGAGATGAAGGTCCGTAACCTGTTTGCGTTGTTAGTTGTTGTGGCGCTGATGGTGCCCCTGCTCGCGGCCTGTACCCCGACCGAGGCTCCCACTGAGGCGCCGACCGAAGTGGTGACTGAAGAACCCACTGAAGTGGCGACCGAGGAACCTACCGAAGTAGCCACCGAGGAACCTACCGAAGTGGCGACTGAGGAACCTACTACCGAGCCTGAGCCTTGTGCTCCTGCCACGGACGGCCCACTGGCCGGCATTGACCCTCGTGGTCAGGAAGTGGTCTGGTGGCACAACCACAGCCGGAGCCGTGAAGAAGGGCTGATCGCGATGGTTGAGGAGTTCAACGCCACCAATGAGTGCGGTATCACCGTAGTGCCCGAGAACCAGGGCCACTACAACGACATCCGCGACAAAATGAATGCCGGTATCTCCACGGGCGAGCTGCCCGGGCTGGTCGTCGGCTATCAGAATGATCAAGCCTTCTACGCCTTGGCTAATGGTCTGGCCGACATGAACCAGTTCATTCATGATCCTACCTGGGGACTGGCCCCCGAGGATTATGACGACTTCTACCCCGCGTTTTTGGAGCAGGGTGTGCATAAGGCCTTCGGTGGGCAACGTCTGGGCTTCCCGCCCAACCGCTCGATGGAAATGTTGTATTACAACAAGACCTGGTTGAACGAGCTGGGCTACGAGAATCCCCCCACCACCCCTGAGGAGTTCAAAGAAATGGCCTGCGCGGGCGCGGCGGCCAATGGCGACGGCACGGGTGGCTACATCCTCCGCGATGATGCCTCCGCAGTGGCAGCCTGGACGCTGGCCTTTGGCGGGAACATTCTCAACGAAGAGGGAACCGGCTACGTCTACAATGGTGACGCCACCGTTCAAGCCATGACCTTCCTCAAGGGCATGTATGACGATGGCTGCGCCTACTTCTTCACCGAAGGGTACCCGAACCCCGAGCTGGCTAACCGCCACGCGCTCTTCTCACAAGGTTCCAGCTCCGGCATCCCCTACTACAGAAGCGACTTCGCGGACGCCGGCACCGATGATGTGTTCGCCCTCACGGCCATCCCCCATACCACCGCCGACCCCGTCCAGAACATCTACGGCGGCGACATCATGATCCCCGCCACTAATCCGGAGACCGAACTGGCCGCCTGGCTCTTCATAAAGTGGTTCACCTCGCCTGAGCAGCAGGCACAGTGGGTGCGGATCAGCAACTACTTCCCCACCCGTGCGACCACCACTGACTACCTAGGCGACTACATCAATGAGAATCCAGAATGGGCCAGCGCGCTTGCATTGCTGCCTTACGGTCTGTACGAGCCGCAGCTGATCTCCTACCAGGGCGTGCGCGATAAGGCGCAGCAGGCATTCAACGAGATCATGCAGGGCGCCGACATTCAGGAAACTCTGGATAAACTGACCGAGGAAGCCAACGCTTTGCAAAAGGAGCTGATGGAGTAATCTCCTTCAGACAATCACATAGTATCCACTCCGCCCCCTGGTTGCAGGGGGCGGAGTTCTTTGTATAATGCAAGGGCTTCAGGCAGCTACCCCGCTCCCGACCTGTAGGCGATTCATCGCCGTGATTCGGGGAACAACTGACGGAGTTGCCATCCTCCGAAAGTTGCACTATACTTGTTATCAGGATAATGCAATTATTATAACCAAATCGCGGCCTATCACTTGCTGATTTACCGGGCCATGAGAGGAGGTAGGGGAAAAATGGCAGAAACGAAAATCGCCATCGGGCAGGTAAAACGAGATATTTCCGAGTTGGTCAACCGCGTCGCCTATGGTAGTGAGAGAATCGTTTTGACATCCAGAGGTAAGCCTAAAGCGGCGCTGGTCAGTATAGCGGATTACGAACGGCTCCGGCAGGAACAGGCGCATGAGCGTCTGACGCACTGGCAGGCCTGGATGTCCGAAAGTGCAGAACTGACAGCTGAAATCCTGGCCCGTCGCGAGGGCCAACCGTTAGACGTGGACGCGCTTTGGCAAGCAGCACGAGCGGACCTGGAGGCGCGGGATGAGCAAATACCTGGTCATTGATGCCAGTTTTGCCTCCAATTTGATATTGCCCGGTCCGCGCCAAAAAAGCTGTCAGACGCTGGTGACACAATGGCACAGAGATGGTTATGTGTTATGCGCTCCGACGTTGTGGCTTTACGAAATCACATCCACGCTGTGCAAGGGGGTACATTTCGGGCAAATCACCCGCGCT